>Ga0183095_10472_pt1 | contig 124328 bp, 134 predicted proteins | sample BioMet4_FD_130346 | JGI IMG/M metagenome (GOLD analysis project Ga0183095, IMG submission 130346) | Microbial communities from bioreactor (seeded with sewage sludge) at LBNL, California, USA - Biofuel metagenome 4 (v2) (version 3) | ecosystem: Engineered > Bioreactor > Anaerobic > Unclassified ...
TTGGTCTGACGGCCACAGCAGCGGGGTTCACCCGGTCCCATCTCGAACCCGGAAGTTAAGCCCGCTCACGTATCTGTCGTGTACTGTATTGCGCAAGCGTACGGGAAAGCAGACACGCTGTCAACCACTTCTTTACTTTCATCATCCAGGCAATGCCATTGCGATTCGATGCTATTTTGTATATGCTGGCTTGTTTTAATTTCGGTCATATTCATGCCTCTCATTATTTATAGTTATCTCAAATTAAACTCTGACATCGCTTCACTCATGCCATCATAATTTACACTTTACACCAATGTAAAGCAACGTTGTTGCAGTATCGCGATGCCCTAAAAGTTTGGAAATCGTTTTGACACGTACACCAGATTTCCATAAAATACGTCCGAATGCACGTCTGAGTGTATGATTGAAAAAATGCATACCCAGCTCATCTGCTAAAAGATCCACAATCTTGCTTATGCTGGATAAACTCTTCTCGGAATATTCTTTGATTGTGTATCCTTACCTCCATACCAACAATTTATCCGTTATCTACCTTTGTCCTTCTCCTTTCGTTCGCTTCTTTGATCAGAGATTGCCTGTAATCCAGATACCTCTGTACCGTCTTAGCCGTGTTGGATGATAAGGCACCATTCGGATTTTTCCGCCCTTGGGGCCTTTACCTGTTACAGTGATGTAATTGTAGCTGATGTCCTGAAGCTTCAAACGTGCCAATTTGCATCTTCTCAATCCTATGCACAGCTCAAGGTGTATTATGACCCGAGTTTGACAGTTGAGCGAACTTCGGAACACAGAACGATCCGAGAGTTTTTCGGATACGGCGGAAGACTGGACAAAGGATTAAGTGGCCTTTCAACAGTTCTCAGTCGCTAAACCCAAACAGACCGAAAAGCTGTCTTTCCTATCGGAATCGAAGCCATTGAGGCTGCGGGCCGGCCTGTTTGGTTCGGCGGGAAAAGAAGCAGAATGTCCCGCAGAAGAAGCAGACTGCATGCCAGGATACCGGCGTCGAACGTGACGCTGACCGCCGGGAACAAGGTGCTGACCGAGGCCGTTTTCAGAGAGACCGGGCCGGATGTTTTCCTGGACGGACTGAAACGGGCCCAGGGCAACTCCGTGGCCGCCGAGACGGCCGCGCTGGTCGCGAACGCGGCGGAGATGACGAGACTGTCCGTGAACCGGCTCGACCGGGTGCTGGTGAACGAGGCCGTCCGCAGAGAGTACGGCCTGGACGCGAACGTCCTCAGGTCGGTCTATCGCACCGTCGGCCGGACCGGCCGGCACAGCGACGGGATCGTGGGGTTTCTGGGGCAGGTGCTGAAGGAGAAATACGGCGTGAAGATGGACACCGTCTTCATGGACTGGACGTCGCTGTATTTCGAGGCGCCGCAGCAGGGGATCGTCCGCGTCGGGTACTTCCGGGACCACCGGCCGGACCGGCCGCAGGTGACCGTGGGCCTGAGCATGGACCGCGGTTCCGGGATGCCGGTCGGCCTGACCGTGAACCCCGGGAACTTCCTGGACGTGACGCACTTCGGTGACACGCTGAAGCAGGTGCGGCCGCTGCTGCCGGCGGTACATCTTCCGCAACACGAAGCTCCGCGCGGATGTGTTCTTCCGTTATCGCAGCAAGGCCGAACGGGACTGGGTGGAGATGCAGACGATCCGGCAGAACATCGACGCGGGCGGAAGCCCCGCAAGAAGTACCGCAACGCGAACTGTTTCGTCACCACCAGCTTGAGCTATCGGTTCCCGCTCAGAGGTTGGACGGAGGAGGCGATCGCACAGGCCGTGCAGACGATGACGACCGGACGCGAGGGCCTTTTCGTCCTCGTGACGAACCGTCCGCTGTCAGCTGCGGAGGCATTGGAACTGTATCGGCGCGGAACGACGTGGAGACGAAGTTCCGGGACCTGAAGTACGGGATCGATTGGCGGCCGGCCAGGTGTACGTCCGCGGACGCGGTCAGAGGCCGCATCCTGATCTCCTTCCTCGCGCTGTTCTGTCTGTCGATGGCCCGTTTTCTCTATCCCGAATTTCGGTCGCTGACCGCCGAATCGATGGCCGAGAAACTGAGCGCGTTCTCGCTTACGGTGATCGCCGGCGATACGGGGAAGAACAGACGTATTTTCAGCAATCTCGGCCGCATAATCAGGCGGTTGGGCGGAGAAAAGCCGTCCGTCCCTGGGCCGCAGGCCCCCGGACAGACGGTGCTCGACCGTTTTCCAGCTGAGCACGGCCAAGTGAGAACGCGGAGATTGGATGCAGAACGCACAATGTTCAGCGGACGCTGGGCGGATCAGACCGCGTAAGTGTCGAACTCGGGTTTTAGAAATCGTTTATATACTCTTGACATTAATCACAAAGGAACTGAAAATAATTTAATTTCATCTACAAATATCCATAATTTGATTGAATATAGAGATTTCATTCGGTATTTTTCCTAATCCTACATTAAATAAAGATGTCGAATTTTAAAATAAAAGAACAATATTATGTCGACACCATTTTTAAAGACAGAATGCCATCTGAAGAATATTCCTCGAAAGTATATCCTGGAGGACAATTTTCTGTGGTTTCGAATGCGTAATATGTCTGCTCCCCATATTCGACAGACAGCGGCGAAAATCCATCAATAGTAGCAGATGTATCGCATTCCACCGCCATCATAGCCACAGCATGATCGTGGAATAACGCTATCCCGCAATCATATCCTCCGCGTTCCATAAGAACAACAAAGAGTATCACGAAATCTTCACAGTCTCCTTCTTTGAGCGATAGAGTCTCTATTGGATACGCTGCCCAATCGAAAGAAGAATACAATTCTTGATCGGAAACATATCTAAAATTATTTTGTAAGTAATAAAGAACAAAGGTGGGAAAGTTAGTCCCAGAAGGACACTTTTCCTCTAAGGTTTTAAGACAATTGTCCAGTGTAGAAATACCATCACCATCGCGATCGTCATTGGAAAGTGCTTTTTTAACGAACAAGTCTACTCTGGCATCATAAGAGCTCATTGCTGTACGTTCTGATTTCTCTGCCTGACAGATACTAACGTCATCTTCATCTACAAAAAAAGAAACATTATTTCCATCATCTTCCGAACCTCTGTCTAAAGCGTAAACTGCAACTATGGCACAAAATATGATGACCATCAGAATGACAATAATGAGTTGATTTCTCATTTTCATTCTATCACAGCCAAAGGAGAGGATTTAACAGTCATTGTTGAATTATATGTCTGTTAATCCGGGTAATTGTTTGCATTTTTATCAAATTAAGATCCGCCACCATCATTTTTAGTCTTAACGACAAGAAGACCACGTTTATTCATTATAAAAATAAGAGTAAGTCCAATAATAAGGCAAATCGTTGTAGTAATTATAATCTGAATGACATTTAAATCTAACAAAGTGATGACCAATGAATTTGCATAACATATTAAAAAAAGTAATAGATAATATCTAAAACTCAGTTTTCTCCAAGTAATTTTCATATTTGTTACCTCTATGATTATATGAGTATTGATAATTGTTTACTGCGCACCATATCCTTCAACACGCCATCCATTCGGTGGAAGATTGTAAAATATTGTATGACCGAGGACTGTAAAATGTCCGCGAACAGTCATGTCAATCCATATTCCGTTGTCAAGAGATTCCTGTTACACCATATACTGATATAAAGCGCCCAAAACTGCACTTCCTAATATTCCAACAACAAAACCAGCACTAAGACCGGCAAGTGCACCTATACCACCCACAGCAGAACCTATAACACCTCCAAGTAAAGTTGTAAATGCCGCAAATCCTCCACTTGTAAGTCCAGACATCGTAACGGTATCAATATAGATTCTAATTTGATCATTATGCAGTTCGCTATCAGTCATCGTCTTTCCCTTATCGATAGATTCGACGAGATATGCGACCAGTTCTCCATTCTCGGTGGTAATATAGATCGCTTTGTCAGCAAAATAATCCATAATGGCATTATACTCAGAATAAGTGATACCGTATTCAGCCATCATCTCCGAATCGTACTCAGCAGAGAGTTTTGCAAACTCATCCTGAATGGCTGCCTGAAGATCTTCATCAGAAATTTCAGAATCATTTTCAGCACTAGAAGAACCAGCCCACCAAAGGCCTGCTGTAGATGCCGCAATAATCATGATGACTGCAAATAATGAAAAGGTTTTAATTTTTAAATTTTCACGAACCAAAACTGGTTCCCCATTGTTTGGTATCGTTATATTAAATTTTAATATACATAGGAGTAAAAAACCTTCAAAAAATATAAAAAAATATGATATCTATGATAAATTATATATAAAGTTAATTAACTCAACTAATTTAGATAGGATCGTTTTTATTATCAATATATTCCAAAACAATATCCAAATACCGATTGTATTATTGTTCTTTACCCATTGAGTTATCATCCTCTATGATACAGATTAACCTGACTGTCATTACAGTGAAAATCGTTAGTACTGTAGTGAGTTTGTAACTGTTTTATCGTATTTCACGCTGACCATTCCATATTTCCCATATGTTTGCGAGTATTTTCATGGTACATGATTGAAGCTTTCTTCTGTCAAATTCCAAAAATCCGCATGGTGTTCGCCCTGGCAGCCACTTCCACTTCAGTCTCGGAACACCCCCGGAACTGCGCAACGCCAGAAGCCACACGGACGAGGTTGCACGGAGAATTCGGCCGTCCCCATCCCGGCTGTCCCAGATAGGGACTGTCGGTTTCAAGTAGCAGACGGTCGAGTGGCAGTTCACGCACCGCTTCCCGTAAGGCTGTGGCCCGCCGGTCGTCGCAAATCCACCCGGTGATACCGATGCTGCAACCGAGTGCAAGAAACTGCGCGAGTTCCGCAGAGCCATCTGTGAAACAGTGCACGACTGCCCGCCGGCATAGCTGCGGATATTCCTCTAGAACCGCAGCGAAGTCTGCAGCAGCGGCCCGCTCGTGCAGAAAAAGCGGGCGACCAGTTTCCTCTGCAAGTGCCAGCTGTGCACGGAAGGCCCGCAGCTGGTCCGCTTTGGGACTGAACATCCTGTCGTAATCCAGGCCGCACTCGCCGGCGGCGACACACAGCGGGTCCTCCTGCAGATTCCGGAGGGCAGCCGTGGTGGCCGACGTATAATGCCGGGCAACATGGGGGTGGACCCCGGCTGTCGCCCAGCAGAGGATGCCACGGTCGGTCAGCCGCCGAGCGGCTGCGAGATTCTCCTGACTCCCTGCAAGATCGGCGCCGGTCAGGAAAACCCCGATGCCTTGCACTGCAGCCCGTTCAGTCTCCCGTTCCCATCCAGCGAAACTGCCGCCGGGGTTGATACCGATGTCGATGAAACGATATGCGTCGCCGGCTGTCATCATTGTCCTAAACGCCAAGGCATGATTTTAGACTTATCTGCCGGACGGCCTGGCACTGACAAACTATTAAGATAGTACGAGCGCATCTTGCCAACAATGATCCTGATCAAGCTGGGGGGCAGTGTCATCACAAACAAAGAGACCTACCGGGCCTTCGAGAGGGACACCGTAGCCCGCCTGGCCGGCGAGATTGCCCGCTCGAATCAGCCTGTCATCATCGTACACGGTGCAGGCTCCTTCGGCCACATCGTCGCCAAGCAGTTTTCCCTTCAGAACGGCCATACCTCTCCAGATCAGATTCCGGCCGTAGCCCGTGTTCAGACTGACGTGCGGGAACTCAGCAACATGGTAGTCGAAGAGCTCTTGGCTAAAGGAATCCCGGCAGTATCCGTGGCACCGGGATCCTGCTTCGTCATGGATGGGGGAAAGATCGTAGTCAAAGACGAGGAAGCCCTCCGCGGCCTGGTCGCACTCGGAGTCATGCCTGTGATGTTCGGCGACATCTGCATCGACCGGCAGCAGGGCTTCGGCATAGTCTCCGGTGACCAGCTCATGGAGATCCTGTGCCGCATGTTCAAACCGACGCGGGTCATCTTCGTGTCTGATATCGACGGCCTGTATGACCGGGACCCTAAGACGAACCCGAATGCCAAGATGATCGGCGAAGTCACCGCCGTGAAACTCGCGAAGATTCCGGCCGAATCCACCGTCGATGACGTCACCGGGGGGGTCCGGAGCAAGATGCAGGCCATGCTGCGCATGAGCACCGCTGATCGGGAATGCGTGCTGGTCAACGGCACCGCGCCGGAGCGGCTCTACCGTCTGCTGACTGGGGAGACCGTCACCTGCACGGTCGCTAAAGGAGGACTGTAAACCATGCCGATCAATGAAAGGAAGGCAGACCACATCGAAATCTGTCTGAAAGAGCGCGTCGCACCCGACCACTGCTACTGGGATGACATCCGGCTGCTGCACAATGCTCTGCCGGAGATCGATATGGACGCCATCGACCTGTCGGCCGATGTACTTGGAAAGAAACTCGCTTTCCCGCTCATCGTCACCGCCATCACCGGCGGTTTTACCGGCGCGAAGAAGATTAATGCGAACATCGCAGCTGCCTGCGCCGATCTGGGCATCGGCATGGGCGTGGGCAGTGAGCGCGCAGGGATCACTGGCGTGGACCCTGCGAGCTATGCAGTCATCAAAGACTACGATGTTCCGCTTATAATAGGCAATATTGGCGCGCCGCAACTGGTCGCACAACAGAGCAAAGACCGTTTCACCTCCGAGATGGTGGGACAGGCCCGGGAACTTATCGACGCAGATTTCATCGCCGTGCACCTGAACTTCCTTCAGGAGGTCATCCAGCCCGAGGGCGACACCAACGGTGCCGGCGTCCGGGACGCCATCCGGGACCTGGCCCGGCAGTATCCGCTCATCGTCAAGGAGACCGGCGCCGGGATCAGCGCTGACGTCGCCGAACGCCTGAAAGGCATCGGCATCCAGGCCATCGACGTGGCAGGCATGGGCGGCACCAGCTTCGCGGCCGTCGAGATGTACCGCGCCGCGGCGGTCGGGGACGACCGTCGCACCGAGATGGGCGACACCTTCTTCGACTGGGGAATCCCGGCCCCGGTGTCTCTGGTAGAAGCCCGCTGCGGACTTCCGCTGATCGCCTCCGGCGGCATCCTGGACGGAACACATATCGCAGCCGCACTCGCCATGGGCGCCACGGCTGCCGGGACGGCCAGGTCCGTCCTGCGGGAGGCCACGGAGTCCGCGGATGCCGTGAAGCAGAAGCTCACACTTATCAGGGACGAGCTCCGGGCAGCGATGATGCTGACAGGCTCGCCGAACATCAAGGCGCTCACTAAGGCCCGCTATGCGGTGCTCGGCGAGACAAAGGATTGGTTTGAGGGATTGGAATGGACGCAAAAGCATATCTGAAGCAATCGTCCGCGAAAGTGGACGGCCCGATCAAGAAGTATATCAAAGACGAGGAGCCCATGCGGCTCATCGAAGCCTCCCGTCAGTACCCATACGCCGGCGGCAAACGGATGCGCCCGGCCATTGTCCTCGCGGCCTGCGGAGCCGTCGGCGGTGACAAGAAGAAGGCCATGCCGCTGGCCGTAGCTATCGAGTACGTCCACAACTTCACCCTGATCCATGACGACATTATGGATGGGGACACCGAGCGGCGCGGCATGACCACCATCCACGTTGCCTACGACGAGCCGACGGCCATTCTGGCCGGCGACGCACTGTTCGCCAAGGCATTCCAGATCATTGCCGAGCTCAACGTGCCGGATGCCGCCATGCGGGAGATTCTACGCTACGTGACTAAGGCCGTCTGGGACCTAGCCCGCGGCCAGGAATATGATGTGACGCAGGAGGGCAAGCTCATCGACGAAAAGCAGTACCTTGAGACAGTGAAACTAAAGACCAGCGTCCTCTTCGCAGCCGCAGCGGCAGGCGGCGCCATCGCCGGCGGTGCGGACAAGAAGACCGTCGAGAACATCAACAAGTATGCTCTGGCCATGGGCCTCGGCTTCCAGATGTTCGACGACTACCTGGGCGTGGCCGGCGATACTGCCAAGACCGGCAAGTCGGTCGGCAATGATGTCCGCAAAGGCAAGTGCACCCTGATGGTGACCTACACCCTGAAACAGCTGCAGGACGCAAAGCTCCTGGCGGAGTTCAAGGCCGTCCTCGGCAACCCCAAGGCAACCGAGAAGCAGGTTCAGAAGGCTGTAAAGATCATGCGCGACTGCGGCGCCGTAGACTACAACCTAAAGGAAGCCCAGAAGCAGATCAAGAAGGCCAAGGGCTACCTGAAGGACCTGCCGGCGAGTGAGGACAAAGAGTTCATGCTCGCACTGGCCGATTTCGCCATAAACCGCGAGTCCTGAGCGAACCGCAGTAAACCTCTTCCTCCCCTCAGAGGTCCCGGATGCCGTCAGCGGTGATCCGGAACTGCGCAGACCGCCCCTCAGGGAGACTCCGGTGCTTGATGACGACTGCCGTGCGCACCCCGTTCCCGCGGAGGTCGAGCCGGATAATGGTCTTGGCGTTGTGGTGCATGGCATGCCCGCCCAGGAACTCCAGCGCGCCGGTCGTGATGTCGGTGTACACCTGCGATGTGATTACTACCGGCACTTCGTATTCCCGCGCAGTGTTCAGCAGCGTCTCGGTCTGCCGGATGAAGTCGTTGCGCAGAACCATGTCGTCATGGTTCAGGCGGTAGAACATCGTCATCGAGTCGACGACAATCAGCCCAAGCAGCCCATTCCTCGCGATCTTGGCAATGGCCTCCACCCGCTCCGACTGTTCCTGAAAGCTGTGGACCTGGAAGACCAGCAGATTCTTGATGAGCGCCTCGTCCTTGAATATCTGGCTGATGCGCTCGTATGAGAGGCCCTCGGTGTCGACATAAGCGACCTTCTTTCCGCTGCGGATAACGTTGAAGGCCATCTGCAGGCAGATGTTCGACTTGCCGCAGCCCGCTTCGCCGTAGAACAGCGTGACGCTGCCCGTCTCAATTCCCCCGCCCAGGAGGGTGTCCAACGCCTGGCAGCCGGTCGGAATGCGGTTCACGGATGAAGGTTATGGCCACGAGGTTCATAAATGGTTGGAGGGCGGCGGGCAGGGCAGAACGAGGGTTAAATACCGCTCTCCACATGGCAGATGCCGATGGAAACAGCGGTGAGAACGGAAATCGGCCGGGGCGCAGAGGCTACAGTGTTCCGGACAGAGTTCCTCGGGCGGGACGCCGTAGTAAAGGTGCGTACGCCGAAGGGCTACCGCGTTCCTGCACTCGACGAACGTATTCGGCGGTCCCGTATCCGGGCTGAGGCCCGGCTCATCCGCGACGCTCGCCTCTCCGGTCTGCGCACACCGATCATCTACGATGTCGACCTGACCGAGTGCAGCATTACCATGGAAGACATCCGGGGCATCACCGTCAAGAAGTATCTGGACGAACATCCTGAAGATGCTGTCCGCGTCTGTCAGGAGATCGGCCGGGACGTAGCGAAGCTGCACAACGCACACCTCTCCCACGGCGACCTAACGACCTCCAACATGATTCTCCTGCCTGATGGGACGATATGCTTCATCGACTTCTCCATGGGCAACTCGATGGTCGAGTTGGAGGACATTGGCGTCGATATGCGTTTGCTGGAGCGGGCGTTCAACTCCGCTCATCCCAAATTGACTGCGGCCTACGCCGAGCTTATAAAAGCTTATTGCCAGGAGAAGACCGACGCCCAGCAGGTGCTGGACAAGGTCCAGGAAATCAAGGACAGGGGGCGCTACACTTGACACTGCACCTTAAGGTCGTGACCGGAAATCCGGGCAAGGTCCGGGAGTATCAGGCCGCCTTCGCGGAATATGGAGTGGAGATGGAGCATGTTCATGTGCCATACGACGAGATCCAGACCAGCTACCTCGAAGAGGTCGTCGACAAGGGTCTAAAAGCGCTCTATTCACAGGGTCTGCGGGACTTCATGGTGGATGACTCAGGAATGTTCGTGAACGCCCTGAATGGATTCCCGGGCGTCTGGTCGGCCTACGCCCAGAAGACGATCGGAAATCCGGGGATCCTGAGACTGATGGAGGGAGTAAAAGATCGCAGCGCCGTATTCAAGTGCTGCATCGGCGCCCGCATCGGCGATCAGACTGTCATCGTCACCGGCGTCTGCCCCGGTCTCATCACCGAGACAGAGGAAGGCAGCGACGGCTTCGGCTATGATCCGATCTTCAGTCCAGGTCTGAACGGTGGCCCGACATTTGCGCAGATCCCGATCGCAGACAAGAACTCAATCTCTCATCGCGGCCTGGCCACCCGGCTGCTCATCGACGAGCTGAAGACCAGAAAGCTCATCTGAACCAGGTACACCGTTCGGATTGTCGCCTGTAAATATTTAAAAAAGCGTATTCATGAAAAATTTATTGTAAATAAATTCAGCCGACCGACCCTCCAATCCCAGCTTCTTGCCGAAACATTCTTTATACCTTTTCCGAGATAGCCCTTCTGCTGGGCCTGTGGGCTAACTTGGTATACTTGCGGCTTTGGGAGCCGTTGATTCGGGTTCAAATCCTGACAGGCCCACCAGCACCCTTCATTTCTGACAGACTACGCCGTCCTTCAGACGGTCGATCCGTTCCAGTAGCTCTGACGGCATATAGCGCGGTCCGCGCACTGTTGTGACTCCGAAATTCGCCAGCACGGCCCGGTTGATCAGATGCGCCGGATAGCGCTGGCGTACGCTGAGAAGCATCAGTGCGTCCATCCGCACATGATCATCGGCATACGGGAACGGAATGTCGGTCTGCATGACCTCGCAACGATACATCACTGAAGAATAGGGCGCTGCCACATAAAGAAATACTGTATCACCGACACAGATGCCACGGCCCTGCTTCCACTGCGTCGTGTCACTCTCGCCGAAAGCCCCGATGACGTCATAAAAGGCGGGATTAGACGGTATGATCCACGTCCGCGGCGTCCGTTCCGCCGACGGCTCCCGATCGGTCTCCATGGCCGCCGGGAATGCGACTGAACATTTGACACTGTCGATGCAGACTCGGTCTCATTTGCTACTGACAGCACAACCCGCCCATGGGTCGGCAGACAGCACCGGCCGGGCCGCCGGCGCAGCAAGATTCGCAGCCACCTCGGCAAGGCTGAACGTTTTGCACATCTCCCCGGCGGTCCGGTTCTGCTTCTCCTCGAATGCGATAGTCCCGCCTTCGAGCAGGAACGGTGTGAGCGTGTGATCACAGGCCCCCCAATAGGTAGCCATCACACAGTACTCAGTATAAAGCCCAGCCAGCAGAACGCTGTCGCAACCCATCGCCTGCACGGCATCTGCAAGAACGGTGTTCCTGAATGAGTTCATGTGGTATTTGTGGACGATAATGTCTGAGGAATCGCTCGGAATCCCATCGATGATACGTTCGCCGTCCGGGGTGTTGCCGTCGCAGTCGTGGGGTATCCCGTCATATTTGATGAAGATCACCTGCCGACCGGCGGCACGGAACTGGCGTGCGACCTCTGCAATGACTTTGACGTGGGCTGTCCGGTTACCCTCGGCATCCGCCGAAGAGTGGACAAAAAACTTATTTTGCGCATCGACGATAACGAATGCCAGTCGACGCTCGTTTTTCTCTGGAACATGCCCGCCCATAGTTTCATCATCGCTTTTATGAATGATAAAGCCAATGGTCATCGAATTACAATCGGGGCGCCCGACCACTATCAATCACTGATCGATTTTTATCGACTACGCTGAATCCCTGAGAAGTCTCACTAAGGTCAAGCGCCTTATTGGATTAATCATCCTATTAGGTAGATAATACTATTGTCAACATGAATGATGAAAATGCTTGAAACATACTTGGAACAAAACTACTCCGCGTCAGACCCGCTTGATGAGGTCTTCCGGTGCCTTCCGCTTCTTCTCATGCTCGGGATAGCCTTCAACCGCGTGCCCGATCGCAATGATAAGCCGGATACGCTCCTTGTGCTCCTTGTCTTTGAGCCCGAGGACCTCCTTCACCTTCTTTTCATCGAACATGCCGAGAATACAGGTGTCAAGGCCTAGCTCTGTCGCCTCTGCGGTCAGATAGGCCGCAGCGATGCCTATATCCACCGAGCGGAAGTCCTGGCTCTTCATGACTGATCCGAGCTTGGCTGTTGCATTATACTTGGTCTCGGAGAAAATGACGAAAGTATCGCAGTCCTTGATGAAACCGTTAGTGGCCAGAGAACGGGCGTTTGCAATCCGCTCCGCCGTCTCGCCGGTGGCAAGCCACATGATGTAGGGCTGAGCGTTGCAGGCTGAGGGGGCAAGCCGCGCCACGCGCAGACATTTTTCCACTGCCTCAGGCTCCGCAGGACGGCTGGGATCGAACGAACGGCAACTCTGCCGCCTCATTGCGATCTTATCGAAATCCATGGGGGAACATGGCTGTCCTATAAATCATTCTTTCGGGTGATGAATACGCGCTAACTTACTCAATCGCCTGACGAATAGGTTCGGCCGGCGCTTTATTGTACTGCCGGAGGGCTCCCCGCACGCTACGACTGTAGATGGCCATGCACTCGGCCGCATTGCGAGTAAGGCCCCGCAATGACTCGAGACCGACCGCCAGCGACATCTGCATATCGTAGAAGACCGAGCCCGTTTCACGGTCCAGAGTGCCCATCACTCTGTTGAGGGCCGCCAAGGCAGCATCCTTGCTGGCCGCCATCCTGGCAACCAGACGCTGATTTGACTCATTGGACACACCGTCTGCCGCCATCACATTGCGGGCCGCACATAGCGTAGCCAGGCGGACATGCCGAGACATACAGCCTGTCCAGGCATCGGCAATCTCATCGGCGCTACTGCCATTGAGCGGTGCTATGGTTATGACGAGATCATCTGTCCACGCTCTAATCTCCCGGTCGAGCATGGCGGCGATGAGTTCCTCTCTGGTACGGAAGTAAGAATAGATCAGTGGACGCGTGAGACCGAGATGCTGGGCTACAGACTCGAAGGAAACTGCATCCAGGCCCCTCTCATCGCAAATCACCAGCGCAGAATTGATAATGTCTTGTTCGCGCTGTTTCTTTTTCTCTTCGGTCCGTGCCCGTCTGAATCTCGCCATCGCTCACCACCTGTTTCCATATTAGTCAGGACTCTTAAGTAACTGATGTTATACTTTCTCAGTTACTTTCCTTTTATGGTGAATGACAACCTATAAGTACTTTATTTACATATAGTAAAAGTAACACTCTGGGCAACCAGAGATGGGAGTGTGTACAACAATGGCAGACGCTAAAGCTGACGCAAAAACTGACGGTAAGAAGAAGGGCTTCTTCGACCGCTTCAAGAAGAAGGACAAAAAAGAGGAAGACAAGAAGCAGTGATGCTTCCTGAATTTCTTTCTGACCGGACAGACGCCAGACTTCCGGTCAGTATGCTGGCACTTTTAATCTTCTTTTTTATCTGCTACCGACTGACGGAAGCAACTTGAGTCCGATTGTCCGCCAGACTTGTGTCATGAAGACGATCGCCTCGTATACAGTAGATGAAAGCGCCGGGTCGCAGATTATCATGGCCACCATTCCAGCAGGACACAACTGTAGACAACCGTCGAGTGTATCGAAGCAGAAATCGATACCGATTTACAGCAAATCTGTTGATTTACAAACATTGCGACCGCACAATCCCCGCAGGACCGCTTCGAGGCGCTCCGCGTGCAGGAGCCCTGTACCGTAGCGGCAGTCATCCCAGTGTCCGCCAGGATTACAGGAAGCGTACCTAAGGCCAATCCTCCCAGCCACCTGAGTTGGGGTTGCACCGCTAACTTTGACACCAGCAATACCCATCGAACGCAAGAAATCGACCTTCAGTCAGTCCATGATTGTGCATTTATATACCATGCCGAGTACTTTGTTTTTAACGAATGAAATGTTTCACCTATCCGATGGCTCAACGTATAATATTCTGAAAAATATATTCAGTTAGTAAATTATTAAAATATCGCCTAATAAGACCAGATGGGCTTTTTATCCGCTCCTGCATTCTTGAACACTGGAACGGACAGTGACTGCCGTAGTTCAGCTGTCGGAAGCAATGGCGAAGCCTGGAACGCAGATGTCCATCGTATAGTATCCAGGCACCGCAATCCGGAAGGCATACCAGCCGCCGGCATTGCTATCGGTATAATAGGTGTAGTACCCGGAAGTCCACTTCTCAACCTCATAGATGCCTGTAGATGTGGAGATATACCCGACGCCTGCGTATACATAGCCGAGATAGCTCGGCGTATCACTGGCCTGTGTCTGGTAATCGGTGCTGGTGAGATCGCTGTCAGCCGCCGGCGCATGGCCGGACTCGTAGGTTTCGGTGATGCTGTAGCCGTAGCCGCCGCGATATTCTGCGATACGAGTGATGGTAAGCGTGCCGATGATGGCCATCCCGTCCGTCCTGGTCCCGCTGGTCGAACAGACAGTCGAAGTGATTAGACCGTCTGTCTGGGTGTAGCTGTTCTGCCATGCCGCACTGTATGCGCTGAGCGTGAGCGTGACATTCAGGGCATCGCCGGAAACGATGATCTGATAGGGCATCGCCGCACCCCTCAGCGACGCAGTCCGTACGATGACACTGTCGCCTCCGACATCGCTGCCCTGACGGTCCGTGAGCATCTTAATCCCGTCACAGGTTGAGACCTTATCGGTTCCCTGCGTCGTGAAATCGCTGAAGCCCTTGGTTACCGGGAAGACACTGCTACCGAACGGCGAATCGGTATAGGTGGCCGAAGCACTGCCAATAGACAGCACGCTACTAGTCGAGACCGTTACCAAATAGATGGTGCCACTCTGTGCCGATACAGCACAGACCACCGTGCCGCTGACGCTATAGGTAACCCCGCTAACAACGGCAGTACCGCTCTCCTCGTAAATGAGCGTAGTGCCGGGGGCCAATGTTGCACTGCTGCTCACACTGCCGCTGTGCCCGCCACCGACTGCGACGGCAGCGCCGGCAACGATGACCAGCAGTACCACGGCGACAGCGGCCGCAATCAGCCCCGGCTTGGCATGAACGATCTCCCGAATCGAGCTCATGTGGAGCGAGATGCCGTGCGCCTATTATAAACGTTCAGCCGCCCAAATAAGCCGCAAACAGCGTCAGCAACAGCGCCGAGACAGTGATGAGTGCGGCGGTTCCAATGCGCCCAGAAAATCTCTGATACGGTGCTAGGAAGTAACCGACACCGAACAAACAGATGCTCGCCGAGACCATAGACCACATGAGCGCTTGACGCAGATCCGCGATAAAGTCAAGACAGATGAGAAATGGGATGACGGTGGCGAGGGTCACCAGGAAAGCAGCGACAGAATTGAGGACCATCCACCGCCGATCCTTGACAATGGCAGTCAGATCCTCCGGCTCGCAGTTGATCAGCACATCGACGGCTTCCTGCTTGCTCTCCTCGTCCGCCGAATCGAAGATCGTCCCGCCGAGTTCCTCGTACATCCGTTTGCGGTATGACTCCCGGTCTGAAGAGACACTGAGCTCCCGAAGCAGGTTCAGTTGCCGGTGCTGCAGGTTCACATCCATATGATAGAAGATGTACATGTCAATGGAACCCCAGACGAAGTTCATCGCTACGATGGCGCCCAGCAGCTGGGCCCGCGAATCGAAGTGCATCAGTCCGAACTGTACCGCGGTAGTGAAGGTGAGAGCCATGATGAATCCGTACATGGCCTCCTGAACAATGAGGTCGAGGTCGATGTTGCCAATGGCTTCCTTCAGGCTCTTGGAGTGTTTGACCTTGATGTTCCGTGAGGAGCGCACGGAGGGGGAGAGCGCAGTTGTTTGGTATAAATCATTACGGCTCGACACGATACGACTGCATACATGCAGCCGCTATGCGCGCGAGGTCGCTGGCAGCGGTCTGATCGCAATTGACGGCAACCTGCCGCATGACGCGCAGCATGGAAGCGACGTCCCGGTCGCTGACGCCGGCGAAAGCCAGAGCAATCAGCTTATCCATGTGGACGGTAATCGCCTCGCATACCTCCTGACCCCTAGGTGTCAGGTACACCGGATACAGCCGTTCGTGGCCTTGGCGACCGTTTAAGACCACCCCTGCCGCCGTCAGGTCGGCGATCGCCCTCGCCACCGTGGCCTTGTCCAGGTGCAGATATTCACCCAGGTCGCGCTGTGTACGTGAACCGGCCTAGAGACTGAATACGTACTTCAGCTGCCCTTTCGTGAGACCGTAACTGGCGATAAGGACGTCTGATCCGTCGGTGAGGGCGTCGTTGAAGGCCTTTAGCAAGTAGGGCATCTCATGCTCCACCTGCAGCTTCAGTGCTTGCCGCATGAATCCTCCTCGGTATTTGCCGCTCCGTCAGCTGGCACATCGGCAGCGGTCTGGTCTGCGGCAACTGACGACGGCTGAAGAGTTTGCTCCTGAAGCCGCTTGACTGTATCGTCGATCAGGTCGTGAGGCTTGTTGTCCTTCAGGAACAGAGCGACCACGAACACCAGCAGGACGATGAGGGCCGCGATGAAGAACGCGAAGTTGATACTGTTGCCGTAAGCCACGATGATCTGGTGCGCATACGGAAACAGATCGGAGTAGATATAATCCAGAATGGCAATGGAATGGGGATACATATCATAGACTGATGACGGCAGCGCCGCTACCAGCTCGGTTGCCATACGGCCGTTGATCAGAGTGGTGAACACGCCGACAGCCACCGTTCCGCCGATGGAACGGAACAGGCTGACGCCCGACGTGACCATGCCCACCTCATCACGCTTTGCGCTGTTCTGTGCTGCCACCATCACGACCGACATAACGCAGCCCATGCCCATACCGGTGACGAACAGATACAGCACCGCAAGGGTCACACCGCTCTCGGTGCCAAGTGTCGACAGGAGGTACATGCCGATCGCCGAGATGATCGCACCGATCATCATCCAGATACGATAGCCGGTGCGAGCGACAAGCATACCGCTCAGCAATGAGGTTATCATCATGCCGATGACAAGCGGAATAAGGATCTCACCGGTGTTAGAGGCAGTCATGCCCACTACCATCTGCATGAAGATCGGCAGGTAGGCCATCACGCCCATCATGCCCAGCCCGAAGATGAGTAGGATTACGCTGCAACAGAGGAAGGTCCGCTGCCGGAAGAGCTGCGGAGCCAGCACTGGGTCCAGTGCCCGTTTCTCCTGCCAGGCAAAGGCGATCAGCAGGATGGCGAGCACAGCCAACATCGCACCGGATTCAGCGCTTATCCAGGCAATGTCGCTACCTGCCCAGGTAAAGAACAGGAGAAGGTCGACCAGCGCCGCGGCCAGAACGGCCATGCCCAGGTAATCGATATGATGCTCGGGCGACTCAACCTGCTTCGGGAAGTCCCGCAGGATCAACACGAGGGACAGCAGGCCGAACGGAATATTGATGTAGAAGACCCAGTGCCACGTGAAATTATCTGTGATGTAGCCGCCCAGAAACGGGCCGAGACAGGTAGCGACCGCGAATAGCGCCCCGAGCATACCTTGAATCCTGCCCCGCTTGGCCGGTGCATAGAGATCGGCGACAGTGGCCATGGCCACCGGCATCAGGACACCGCCGCCCAGACCCTGGACTGCGCGACAGACGATGAACATGGTCATGTCCACAGAGAGGCTGGCCGCGAACGAACCGCCGATGAAGAGGATTAGGCCTGCTAGGAAAACCGGCCGGCGACCGTATTCGTCGGACAACTTGCCGGCAATAGGGATCATAATGGTCTCGCACAGCATATAAGCCGTGAAAACCCAGCTGTAAAGCCCCATTCCCTGGAGATCCTCCAGAATGGCGGAGATGCTGGTCGAGACAATGGTGCTGTCTAGACATGCCAGCAGCATGCCGAGAGCCAATCCGGACATGATCGCAGTCCGAACGCGCGGGTCGATAGTCGACCAGTCATACTTGTCGCTCATAGATACTCACGGGTTGCCCATGTAACCCAATCGAATGAGCGCCCTATCTCCAATCAGTATTTAATAAGTTGCATTAACAACTTATTCCATAGCATAGTTGATGGCCGATTCAGCCAGGTCCAGACAGTATTCCGCCAGCCGCCGGACGCTGCCGGCCAGCAGACTTGCCGGCGAAGCCGTTTCCTTACTCATCGGCGTCGCCTTGAACAGCGCTTCGACCTTCGTAACTGTCGCGTGTCCCGCAACAATGCAACGCTCCGCCACGGCTGCATCCCGGTCTAACCAGGCCTTGACCGCAATGTCGAAGAGATCGAGAATTTCCGTACCGACCTGCTCGATGCTCCGCTCCACAGGACCCGCTCTCAGCATCCGGCCCAGCTCCTCCAGGTGCTCGGCCATCAGCACCGCGTGATCGCCCATCCGCTCCACCGTCTTGCTGACGCCCACCGTGCCGGTGACAATCCTCAGGTCCAGCCCCATCTGGGTGCTGAGTGTGATGTCCATCTGGTGGATGCTGGCCTGCCGCTGAACCAGCCAGTATATGCGGTCTACTTCGTTGTCCCGCTCACGCATACCGACCAGACGGGCCGCATCCCCCGCTCCGGCAGCCGCGAAAACATCCGCCAGCATCCGGCGGACCAGTACATACTCGCGCCGGATGTTCTTCTGCGGCGGCACCTCGGTCGGATCCATCAGATCCCGGATGACCACGCAAGTATCGTCCTCCTCGGTGATCTCCATTCCGATCGAGGCCTGCGTGAAGTCGGTGACCGCTTTGACTAACGCTCCGGGAAGCGAGCCCGCAGAACGTACCGCAATCTCGCTGTGCCCAGCAATATAAGCACCTATCAGCTCACGATAGAGTGCATCGGCGCTCAGAGCTGCATCGGCATCGATATCCTTACGGTAACTGCCGGTCGGTACGACCGCACCGGCAGTCAGCAGCAGTCCGCCGTTCGGCTGCGGGACCACAGATATCGGATCATTTTTGCGCAGACCAACCGAATCCGCCCAGCTCTTAGGCAGAGTAATCATAAACGAGGACCCGCCGGTAATCTGCACCCGCCTGATGTCCGTCATGCGAGGGTTATCAGGATATATATTTAACAGGTTTTTCATATATTCACTATATATTCAATTTCACACGTCGATTACCCGCCGCACTCCGGTAACCAGGAATGCAACCTTCTCTGCAAGTCCACAGGCATGATCGCCGATACGTTCGAGACTACGCGTAACCTCCAGATACCCGATGCAGACCTCCGCCGCTTCAGGATGTTCGTGCAGGTGCGCCTCTGCGTACCGCTCTGCTTCGCGACGACCGTTGTCCAGGATGTCGTCGAGATCCCGCAGCCGGTCAAAGCCGGCAGTACTCTGCTCCTGCAGCGCCGTCACCGCGATACGCACCATCTCCTCCGCTGTTCCACCCATGCGCTCAATGCCTACCGATGGATCGCCCAGCAGGGCCCCATCCAGCCGCGTCACGGACTCCGCGACTTTCTGTGCGTTGCGGGCGATCCGCTCCAGATGCGGCCCTGACTCTAACGCCGCATACACAAGCCGTGCATCGGCCGCGGCCGGCTGATAGAGCAGCATCACCCGAAGCGCGAGCTCTTCCAGCTGCTGACTTTCCTCGGCGGCGCGCCGGTAATCGTCTGCCGTTTCCTGTGCCAGGTCCGGATCGGCCTCCGCGAAGGAACGCACTGCGCGGACCGTCATCGAAAGAGCAAGCTGGCCTAAGTCCGCGGTTTCCTCCCGCAGTGCCGTAATGTCGTTCGCTGTCTTGGTAATCATCAGCCGAACCTCCCGGTAATGTAACGCTCGGTGAGTTCCTTCTGCGGCTTCGTGAAGACCCTTGCGGTATCCCTACTCTCGACCAGTTCGCCCATGAGCATAAAGCCCGTCCGGTCGCTGATGCGCGAGGCCTGCTGCATATTGTGTGTCACAATGGCTACTGTATAGTCGTGCTTCAGTTCACAGGCGAGTTCCTCAATCTTTGCCATGGCAATCGGATCCAACGCCGAGGTCGGCTCGTCCATTAGCAGAACCTCAGGATCGACTGCCAGCGCCCGCGCGATACAAAGCCGCTGCTGCTGGCCGCCGGAGAGCGAGATCGCCGACCTATGCAGCCGGTCCTTCACCTCATCCCACAGAGCCGCCTGCCGCAGCGTCCGCTCCACGATCTCATCGATTTCACCCTCCTTTACGACTCCGTGAATACGGGGCCCATAGGCTATGTTGTCCCGTATGGACATGGGAAATGGATTTGGCCGCTGAAAAATCATCCCGATGCGCTTGCGCACATCGTTCGGATCCACATCCGCCGCGTAGAGATCCGCACCGCGGAATGTGACCTTTCCTTCCACCCGACAGCCCGAAATTCCGTCATTCATCCGATCGAAGCACCGCAACAGGGTGGATTTTCCGCAGCCAGACGGCCCGATCAGCGCATAAATCTCATGCGGACGCACGTCCAACGAGATTCCCTTCAGCGCTTCCTTCTCTCCGTACCACAAGTGCAGGTCCCGGGCCGCCAGGACCGCACTGTCTTCATTATTGCTCATCTCAGCCTCCGCTCGCTCCAGTATCTCACGGCCGTCGCGAGCCCGAACAGGCCGAGAACGATGATCAGCAGCACGAGCGCGGTCCCGAACATCATCGCAGGATCCGCCCGGCCCTCGCTCGCCAGATAGTACAAATGATAGGGCAGCGCCATCACCGGGTCGAAGACCGAGTCGGCGAGACGCGACTGGGTCACCACGACGGCAGTGAACATGATGGGCGCGGTCTCCCCGGCCGCCCGACCGAGGCTCAGCACTGTGCCCGTGACAATCCCACCCAGCGCTGCTGGCAGGACCACCCGGAAGATCGTCTGCGTCTGCGAAGCGCCCAACGCCCGCGAAGCTTCCCGCAGCTCGGTCGGCACTGCACGCACCGCTTCTTGGGTTGTCCGGATGATCACCGGCAGCACCATAAGAGATAGCGTGAACCAGCCGGCCACCAGCGAGAAGCCCCAGCCGAGCCAGACCACCGCGGTCGCCAGGCCGAAGAGACCGAAGACGATCGAAGGCGTCCCATTGAGAACATCAACCGCGTCCCGGATCAGCCGACCGCCGCGGCTGCGAACCACGGTGTACTCGGCCAGATAAGCGCCTGAGAGCACACCGATTGGGATGGCAATGGCCGCCGTCCCGACCAGCAACTCGAGAGTGCCGACGATGGCAGGAAAGATCCCGCCCGACTTCCCGGCATTCGTCGGGTAGGCGGTGAGGAACTCCCAACTGAGAGCTGGCGCCCCGCGTACGGCCACGTAGCCGATGATAGCCACAATCAGACCGACCATTAGGGCGGCCAGGATAGCCAGGCATACGTGAGCAGCGCGCTCTGTCCGCCGGCGGCCGAAGTGCTGTGCCATGGCCCGGCCGCAGGCTTCGCGGATCAGGATGATCGCTACCGCTGCGGCGAAGGCAGCAAGACTGCCGACGAACAGCGAGAGGATGAAGAAGACCAGCGCGAAGAGCAGCGCCGCACGTAACAAGCGGCTCAACACCTGTAGGCGGACGGTGCCGCAGCTTTCTTTCAACGTCTCGAGCCGCCGCTCGATCCGTCCTGGTTCAGCGCCCGTGAAGCGGGCGGCCGAGCGCGCCACCAGCGTCCGCGCCGTCAGATTGACGGCCAGAATGATGACCATAAGAATCAGGGCCAGCAGGAAGAGCGCTGAATATGCCGTACTCCCGGTCACAGCTTCCGGCAGTTCCATCGCGATGGTCGCCGTAAGCGTCCGAACCGTGGCGAACACATTCCACAGTGGCTCCGGCAGCAGTGCCGTGTTACCGGTGACCATCATGACGGCCATTGTCTCACCGACCGCACGGCCGATGCCAAGGATCGCCGCTGCGGTGATACCTGACGAGGCCGCCGGAACGACAACCTTGCGGATGGTCTCCCATTTCGTTGCACCTAGACCTAGCGAGGCCTCACAGTAGGTGGCCGGCACTGCCCGCAATGCGTCATCTGCCACTGAGACGATCTCAGGGAGGGCCATGACGCCTAACAGAAGCGAGCCTGCGAGCCAGCAGAACCCGGTCGTAGTCTGACCGGGGAATAGCTGGGCCAGCGCCGGCACTAGAACCACCAGGCCCAAGAAGCCGTAGATGACTGACGGAATGCCCGCGAAGAGTTCGACCGCCGGCTTGAGGAACCGCCGGACCTTCGCCGGCGCCAGTTCCGCCAGGTAGACGGCTAGGCCTAGCCCGACCGGGAAGGCGAAGAGCACCGCGCCGGCAGTGACCAGCAGAGTTCCGACAATAAGCGAGGATGCGCCATATGCATCCTGATAGGGGCGCCAGGTGCTGCCTGTGATGAAATCCCAGAGACTCACATCCCGAAGCGCACCCACGCCGTTGTCGGCGATGAAAAGGATGATGAAGATGATGGCCAGGACCGCCACGGATGCCACGGCCGTCAGCGCGACCCTTGTGATGGCGTCGACGCTCACCGCCCGTTTCCGTCCGAGACCGCCCTGGCAGATGCCCATAGAGGCCGCCTCACGATGAGACCGGGATATAACCCTGGTCCGAGACGATCTTCTGGCCGTCCGCACTCAGCACCCAGTTGATGAGGGCCAGCGCTGCGCCGGTCGCCTCGCCCTTGGTAGCGAGCAGCAGGTCACGCTGTAACGTATAGGTTCCGTTGACAGTATTCTCGATTGTAGCATCGACACCGCCGATCTTGAGTGCGTGCACCGCCGAGCTGTGAGCCTCAATGATGATGCCAAGGCTGACGTAACCGATAGCGTAGCTGGTGGTCTCGACGGAAGTCAGCAGCGCATTGTTGCTGCTGAGCTCGATCATCGAACTACTGACGCTGAAGGCGCTGTAGGCCTTGGTCATGAGTTCCTCGAAGGCACCCCGGGTACCGGAAGAGGACTCACGGCCGATCAGATTAATCGCATGGTCCGCGCCGCCGACCTGATTCCAGTTGGTGTACTCGCCGCTGTAGATCTTGGCGACCTGCTCAAGCGTCAGGTCGGTGACCGTGACGCTGTTGTTAACAATGATGGCAATACCATCTTTGCCGATGATATGAGGTACAAGACCAGAAGACTGCTCCGAGGCGCTCAGATCCCGCGATAGCATGGCAATCTCCGCCGTACCCGCAATGGCTGCTGCCGCGCCGGCGCCCGAACCGGTCGCAGAAATTTGGATGGTGACACTCGGGTATTTCAGTTCATACTTTTCTTTCACGGTCAGCATGATCGGGTTGACGGTTGTCGACCCGTTCACGGTGATCGTTGTCTGCTCGCCGGCGTTCTGGTTGTTGTGGCTGTTCAACGCGTATACGGACACGCCGGCGGCCACGATGACTAACACCGCGATCACTGCAATCAATTTGTTCTTTGCAATCACTTTTTCACCTCGGAGTGAATGATTGCAGAATTAGATATATAGAATATCGAAATATTATATATTGTACTATATATTAGATATATCTGATAAATACATCGGATTTAATAGAATTGATAGGCGTTGAGATATCAACAGACCTAATATGATACCGATAATCAGCAAGACCCTGACAATCATCTTTGTCGTGGTCGTGGTCATTGTCTGAGGCGCAGACGTATACTGTCAAGCGACATATTAAAACAGTAACTCTGGTTCATCTGACAGCGGAATCAGCGGCAGTTCCTCAGACAGTTCCGACATTGCAGACACTGCTGGTGACACCTGGCTAAGCTGTGGTTAAGTCACGATGACTATAAACGACGCGTCGATCACATGTAAGGGCGCATACACAGTCAACAAGATCATGGCGACCGAGAAGAATGCCAACTTCATCAGAATTACCGCCGATAAAATCATCTTCAAAAACCGAACCTATGCTACGGGCAGGTAAATGCGGCGTAACAATTGCGTCCCTTACAAAGACTCCCAGATCCTTATCAGCTTTTTTCCGCAATAAAAAGTTGCGATAGGCTTGACTGAGCCGAGTGTATATATCGTAGGCGGCCCATGATTATATCTCCTTCAGACCGGGCCTTCCGTTTCATGTTAAAAACATACGCTCAATTCGGTATTCGGCTGGTTTGATTCCGTCTATCGCATAGGTATGCAGATGAATTTCCAGGAGACCGTTGTAAGTCGCCGGCAGATTTCGAGCACCCACAGCAGCTTCGTCTCCTGCGTGCAGAAGATATGAAACAGGTATTGACAGTACTGATCACGATTAGATGAGACCAGCGAATGGTGATGCAATCACAACTATACGATTAGGCCTTTAGTCCCGGCGACCCCATGACTTCGAGTGGAAAACGCATTTGGACTTCACTGAAATAATTTGACCTCTCTGTAAAATTACCATATGGAAATAATCTTCACAGACAGGAGCCAGATGGAAAAATTGGTGGGCCCGTTCGGATTTGAACTGAAGTCGACAGCACCCCAAGCTGCTAGGATACCAAGCTACCCCACGGACCCGTATGTCTTGGATAAGAAGTTTCGTTTAAAAGGTTTGTCGTGTCCGAAACAGGCTCATCCCAGCGGAGCGATCTCTCCGATGAGATCAGCATGGGAAACGATCATCCTGCGGCAGCAGTATCTCTCAAATCCCATGTCGTCAAGGACCTTCTGCGGATCCTCGCCCATCTTGACACGCTTGACGTACTCGGGGTAGGCAGAGCCTACGACCTTTCCGCATGTGAAGCATCTCACCGGTATTATCATTCAGACCACTTCAACGGTAGGACTTCTGCTTCTTCGCGCGAGCACCGTGGCCGAGCGGCTTCTTCGGCAGCTTCTGACGGTCATCGTTGATGATGAGCGTCCGGTCGTAGGCCCGGAAGACTGCTTCCATCTCATCGTCCTTGAAGAAGTCGACGAGACCTCTGGCAATCGCGGTCCTGACCGCAGCAGCCTGACCCATGACACCGCCACCGTCAACGATGACAGCGATGTCGACCTTGGCGGCCTTCTCGGGTACCAGCTCGAGAGGCTCCCTAATCTTAAGCCGAGCGAGCTCCGGGGAATAAATAGCGATCGGGGTCTTGTTGATGGTGATCTTGCCGGTCCCCTCTTTCACAACGGCCCGTGCGACCGCAGTCTTCCTCTTTCCGCTTGTGTTAACTGCATCCATTGAATCATCTCACCGTGGAACCCAGGAACTCTGCGATCTGGCCCAGGGTTACGTACTTGCAGTTGACCTTCTTGTCAGCTTCGACGGGCCGCACCTTCTGAGCACCCTCGAACTGCTTCGGAGTGCCGACGAAAACGTGCAGTCTCCGGTAGGCCTCACGACCGCTGGTGGTATAGCGCGGGATCATGTCCCAGACGCACTGCTTGAACAGCAGGTCGGCGCGACGGTTGTTGAACGGACCCTTACGGCGGCTGACCTCACCCACATCGATCCGATGCTTGAAGTTAGCGAAGACAAAGCCCCGCTCACCGGTAATGATTAGGTCTTCAGCGTTCAGGACAACGACCTCGTCGCCAGCCATGATCATCTCGGCAACATTGCTAGCAAGCCGACCGTAGATGAGATTCTTGGCATCGATAACGGTAACCATACAATTCACCCCATGATCCTGACTTTTGAACCCTTGGGGTTCTCGTCCATAAGCTCCCTGATGGTCATCGTCTTGCCACCGGCGGCGGCAATCTGCGCCACAGCCTTAGCTGAAAAGCTGTAGGCTACAACGTTGACTTTCTTAGTAATATCACCGGCTGCGAGAACTTTGCCAGGGACGATGATGGTCTCTCCGTCCTGTGCGTACTTCTCAATCTTGCTGAGGTTCGCCTCGGCCCAGACCCGGTTGGGGGCCTCAAGCCGAAGCGCAATGTCTCGCCAGATAGCAGCCTTCGGATCCTCCCGAGTCTTGGCCTTAAGATCAGCGATCAAGGCGATAAGCTGGGGATTAGTCTTGAAGCATTTAGTGCTCATTGTCTGACTCTCCCGACATTCGTTGGGTAAGCCGCTTGTATACGGCACTTCCTTATAAAGCTATCCGACCGTGGCTGTTCTGTGGGTGTCTCCGGTTTTATAAGTCATGAGAACTAGTGAAAGACTTAGATAACAGGGTAAGTTTAAAATCCTACTGTCCGTTGGAGGGACTCAAGTGAATCCCTCATGATAAGATACGGACCGGCTGGCATCCCTCTCTCCTGCAAAGGTCGCACTCTGAAGGACGGAATCGAGGACGTGCACAACCTGACACTCAACGCGCTTGAGATTCAGATGGTCAGACCTAAGACCCTGGTCCGGGCACCAGACGAGGATAATGAGGTTGGAAAGACCATCCGGGAACTGACCGCGGACGCTGGTTTCGTCATCGGAATCGATAGGGACGGAGATGTCCTGTACAATCAGGACGAGATAATCGACGCCGAGGACAACCTCGTCTACCTCGAGTCTGGCGTGGCTCCCTGCTTCGGCGACCTTGCTGGCCTGGGCAACATGGCTCAGCGGTTGGATGTCAGCCTTTCGCTACACACACCTTACTACATGGATCTAGGCTCAGACGACGACCTCACGGCAGACTGTATGGCCAGCCTGCAGCACGCCGGGATCATCCTGAACGAGCTGCGGGGCGACATTGTTGTCACCAACGTCGGACTCTATACTGCCAGCCGCGACCGGACGGACACCGACGTCAGCATCAAGGAGAACCTGAAGGGCCTTGTCAAATGGTGGAAGAAGGACAAGCTCACTCCGCGGCTGGGCATAGAGGTCACCGGTCAGCAGGATGTCTACGGATCGCTGGAACAGGTTCTGGACCTCTGCGACGCAGTCAAGGGCCTTACTCCTGTTCTGAACTTCCCGCACTACTTCTCGCGCACCAAGGGCTCTCTGGAGACCAGTTCGGACTTTGCCGATCTGATCCAGCAGTTCCAGCCCTACTGTAAGGACAATGCTAGCCTGTACACCTCCTTCTCAGGCGTGGAGTACGACCAGGACGGCAATGAGCGCCGGCTCACACCGATCAAGAAGGGCGACCTGAAGTTCGAGCCGCTGGCCGAAGCTCTCTGTGAACTCAAGCCAGAGATGACCATCATCTCGAGCTCGCCGCTTCTAGAGCACGATGCCATGTACATGCAGATCATCACTGAACGTATCCTCAGCAAGCACGTGGCCAAGGATCTCAAGGAAAGGAAGAAGGCCGAGGGCACCCCGGCCGACGGTAGCACCGGCGGCGAATGATCCTTGCCCGGGACGCTGGATTATCTGGAGCAACAGTGCGGCGCGGCTCTGGCCGGGGTCTCCACAACGGATCGCTCCCGGCTCACTGAGCTCATACTTTCCAGCCGGCGCATTTTCATCTTCGGCTCGGGCCGTTCAGGCCTCATCGGCCAGACCTTCGCAGTGCGTCTTGTCCAACTGGGTCTGCACGTCTACTTCGTCGGCGACATGACTACGCCGATCATTGCCCGGGACGACCTTACTATCTTAATCTCCAACACCGGCCAGACCATGTCTGTCGTCAAGACGGCGCAGATCGCCAAGCGCATCGGATCTCACGTAGTCTCGGTGACCGCCGCACCGGAGAGCGGCGTGGCCAAGGCCGCCGACACAGTCATACTCATCCGCCCGCCCGTCAGCCATGAGAGCGCTGCGCTGGCCCCATTAGGCACCGTCTTCGAGGATGCGACCATGCTCTTCTTCGACTGCCTTGTCCCCGAACTCATGACCCGTCTAGGCGTCACCGAAGAGGACATGCGCAACCGGCATGCAATCTGGGTCTGATCGCCGCCCCTCGGCAATGACGAAAGCCGCTGGACGCGGCCGACCGCGCTCGACGGCGAACACCGCAAATGAGGACTGCGCGCAGTCTACCAGGATTAGATACGCCGGACCGTTGCCGAACAGCCGATGCACCGCCTGCAGATCCTCCACTGTCGGCCTACAGCCGTCTTCCTCCGCCGTGCGGAACCAGCCGACCGCAACTGTCGGATCCACACCGCCGGGACTGAGGCCTGTTACTTCGGCATAGATGCCACCTTCATCCCAACAGAAACCCCCGAGCAGCAGGCCGGCGACTGGCGCTGACGTTGCAAAGGCCTGGTCGGCCAGATCGGCCAGAGCATCGACCGCGGCTTCACCGCAGAACAGTTCGGCCGTGCGCACAGTCCGCGGACGGGAGATAATATCACTCATCGACGGTTCCATAACTGATGCTGGCATTTACCTTTGGTGCATGTACAGCATACCACTCGGCCGCCGCCAGGCAGGACGACGTACCGAGGGGGCTCTGCACATTCGGGTGCTGCACCAGACCGGCTAGCGCCCCGACGAAGTCCGCCAGTGTCGAGTCGAAAGCCCACGAATCCAACAGACGCACACAGACGTAACCGCCGTCTGCCGGTCTCATGATGTTCGGATGGAATATAAGCGTAAGCCAACGCACCCGCGGACGTTCATAGGGATACTCGGCAGTGATGATCATCTGCAGGCGGTGCATATCAATCGGCCGCCCGGGCGCTGCCAGGGCCGGTAGGTCGGTGAGCATCAGGTCAAGGACCAACGGCAGACCGAAATCCTCTGGTAACGGTGGAAGGTTGGCACCGCAGCGCCGGTTCAGTTCAGCTAACTCGTTGCTCAGGCGCCGGTAAAGGATCGGGCGCACCAGGCCCGTGTCATCCCCCCGCGGGGTCTGGAACGATCTCCACGACATCCCCATCAGCCAGTCCTGCCTCGGCAGCAGTCTGCCCACGGATCAGAAGCCGAGTGCCCTTACGCACCACATACATCCCCTCCTGTTTCTGCCAGAATTCACCAGCCGAAGCCAGGAGATCATCAACCGTGTCATAGGACTCGAGTTCTATCATCAGTGAGGAGCCGTCCGACTCATTTACGACCTTAATCTTTGCTGCCATAATTTTCTCTCCATCTCGTCGTGGTTAGGACACTGCGGATCCAGCGCAGCATTCAGCACTGTCGCCGTCCCTGCATTCCCGTCATAGTACATGACCCCGGCCTGGCACAGGTCGGCCCGGCCCGAGACGATCTTCAGCGCTTCGCGCACCATCGCACCAGCGACAACTGCCGTAGTGGTGATGTCCGCTGCCGTCTCCGGCACGAACTGGACCTCGGTATCCGCACCGGTGCAGGAGAAACGACGGTCCAGCTCCCGTTGGTGAGTCCGGTTCATAGTGCATGCAATACAGGGGCCGGGATACCTCACCACCTGGACCTTGCCGCGGAAGCCATCTGTTGCACCGTCCACGTACGGAATGCGATAAAAAGCCGCCCGGCTGTTCACGTGAAGGCGCGCCCGGAGATTGTCCAGACAACCCACGATCAGGTCGTAGTCCCATCCTTCGAGCTCCTGTACGGACGTCGTAACGGCGGCAATCCGCACTGCCGAATCGAGCTCACTCGCCCGCCGGGCCAGAACCTCCGCTTTGTACGGACCGCCGCAGTCTTCAGGCCGAAAGAACAAGCACCGACTGAGGTTCGACGGAACGATACGGTCGTAGTCCACCACCACAAGGTGGCGGAAACCGGCCAGCACCATGTCCTTGACGGCCTCGTTGCCGAGCGCTCCGGCACCTACGACCAGTACCCGCGCCCGGTGTATCCGGTTGAGGTCTAGCCACGCGGTCCGCCGCATCCGGTCGAACCGGTCGCCGTCGTACTCCCTGGCCTTCACGCCTGTTCCCCCTGTTTGCGGGAAGTTATGCACGTATGGATTATATAACAAGGACTGGATGTAAGAGCATGGACAATCTCCCGCCGCACGACCACTGCCGGTACTGCGGTTGCGCCGTGCCGTTCGAACAGGCCTACTGCTCTGAGGAGTGCTACTACAAGGATAAGGCCAAGAAGCGGAAGGAACGGCGGAACGCTCTACTGTGGGCGGTATTCGGGGCAGGCGGCATCATAGTCATCGCGGCTATAGGTTATATCTTCTAAATCGGACGGGCACGTGATTTTTAAGACAGATGCCAATACAAGTCATATGAACAAGCCCAAGGTCGCCGCGCAGGCGATTGCGGCCACGGTCACCGTCACCGCTCTCGTCATCCTCGCACTCAGCTTCATACCTACTGTCAGCCCGCCCTTCGAGGCCGCGACGGAAGGTGAGCTCAGTGTGACCGCCGACACGACCGGATTGCAGGTCAGCACCGAGACCATCGTGCTGACCTCGCATATGCCACAGGACTTCACCAGTCTGCAGATCGGCTTAGGGCTCGGAAGCGGATCCAGCTACTTCGAACTCACGACGCTGAACTTCGGTGCACTGGCTTCCGGACAAACCACGCGGGCGCAGGCCTCGGCGGCTGTGCCGTTGATTGAGGCTCTGGCGGCAGTCGGCGCTGCCGAGAACGACGGAAACGGAAACATCGTGCTGCCCTTCTCTCTTAACGTGAAGGTCGGATATATGCCCGGAATCTTGACCGAGAGCCTGGTCGGACTAGAACTGCAGATAAAAACGGATCTCACCCAGACCGGATCAGTCGACCATGACTATGATACGACGACCCATGTCATCGCCGTGACCGGCTCCAGTTCCTCATCCACATTATACGGCCAGGCTGTGGCTGCGGTTATAGCTCAGGCAGCGCCGGGTCACTCCGACCTCGACCTCACCGTCACAGAGACGGGGTCAGGCGTAACCTGCCACATCGTGCTGAAGGAGGTTGGGGACCAATGCTCCTGGTCGATGACAGTGACTCCCGGCGTCTCCGATGAAGACCCTGCCGCCGAACTGCAACAGACTTCAACAGACCTAGGCCAACTTACATTCGTCGGCGGCGGGAACTCGTACACACTGACCGCAACACAGGCCGCAGCACTGGCAAATACGCTTGCCGGCCTTGAGGTGGGATCAGCATGAGCAAGACCGAAGATGACCAGTATGTGAACAGCCGCCGCCGGGCCCTCCGGCGGCTCGCCTGCGGTGTCACCGCCTATCTGATCATCCCGTTGGCATTGGTCGTGCTACTAAACTTCTGCCGTGCCAGCCTCATGAGCGCATTCGGCCTCGACGACGCGACTATGGACGAATATGTAAACCTGGCCTATCGCATCATCCTGGTAGCTTTCATCGCCGGACTGCCGGTCCTGCTGCTAGGTGTCGCCTACCGCTACTACGCCGTAGGCAGCCGGGCTAAGCTACTCTTCGGCATACTGCGGACAACTGTCAGCGCCCTCTGGCTGATACTTGTGGTTACGTACGCCGCTTCCTCCTTCGACATCAGCTCGATGATTGATGATTCGCCGATCACTCACGTTACCCTGCATATGACCGACCTGATGCTCCTCATCGGCCTGATCATGCTGATATGGATCATCGTGCCGATCGGGGAATACATCGGCGGCCGGAAAGAATACCGGCGGCGGCTCAAGGAACGGCAGGACGCTGAGGATCAACAATCAGTCTGGATGTCTTGACATCATGCACGCGGAGAATGTCTGCACCGCTCCGCCAGGCGGTCAAAGCTGCCTGTGCCGTGGCCGCATCGGGGTCCAACCCCGGATAGGCTGCAGCCAGAAACCGCTTACGCGAAGGACCGGCCAGCACTGGATACCGCCCGCCGAGTGAGAAACGGGCGCAGTCCTGCATGATCGCAACTGCCTGCGCATGAGTAGTACCGAAGCCAAGACCGGGATCCATAATCAGCCGATCCGAGTGCACACCGGCGGCCAGCGCATCCTGCGCTCTAGCGGTAAGGAAGTCACAGATTATCTGCAGGGCGTCGCCCTGAATGAAATCAGTCCGGAACGTCGCAGGCGTGCCGTACATGTGCATGATAACCAGCGGAGCGCCGTAACGAGCGGCAATCGTTGCCATCATAGGATCGCCCAAGCCGCTGACATCGTTGATGATGTCCGCACCGGCAACCAACGCAGCCTCTGCGGTCGAGGCCTTCATCGTGTCCACCGAGATAGGCAGACCGATATCCCGCATAGCTTTCACAGCGGGCAGAACCCGCCGCAACTCCTCTTCAACCGGCACCGGTGCGGCACCGGGCCGGGTTGATTCACCGCCAACGTCCAAAATGTCCGCGCCGTCTGCCGACAGCTGCGCTGCATGCGCAGCTGCCTGAGCCGGCTCGGCCCACCGACCCCCATCCGAGAAAGAGTCCGGCGTGACGTTGACGATCCCCATAAAGAGGGGCGGAAGACCGGCAGCGCACCGCCGGCAGTTCAACAGTCTCATAGATGCTCGTCCACCAGCTCGGTTAGGTCGACGACTTTCACCTTGCGGCTGCCTACAGCATCCGTCAGATTTTTGACGCAGAACGGACAGGTCGTAATGATGAGGTCGGCATCGCCGGCCTCGTCTAATCTGGTCTCCGCCAGTTGTTTGGCTTCATCAGGGAACGCCGACTTGACGCCGCCACCGGCACCGCAGCAGTGACTGAGCTCCTTCGCATACGGCATCTCCTTGAACTGCACGCCCGGGAACATCTTTATTACATTCCGCGGCGCCTCATAGACACCGCAGTGCCGGCCGAGGTGACACGGATCGTGATAAGTTACCTTCACGTTGCCCAACGGCTGCAACTTCAACTGCTGGCGGGCCAGGAACTCGGTCATATGAAGGACCTCGAAGGGAACCTCCACGTGCTTTGGATACTCGACCTTGAACATACGGTAACATCCAGCACAGGACAGTATCAGGGTCTTTACGCCCAACTTGGCAATGGCATCAACGTTATGCTGCATAAGAGCGAGGACCTCTTTCTCGTCCCAGCCGATACGCTGAAGCACGGAACCGCAGCAAACCTCGTCCAGGGTTGTGAAGTCCGTGCCGAGCTTCCGCAGGATCGACAAGGAGGCCTTAGCGGTCTGGACGGTACGATAGGTGGCGGTGCAGCCCGCAAAGTAGGCGACCGGGGCCGAATGGGGTGTAAGTCCCAGAGTCTGGGCGACCGACTTGGGCTCGCCGAACGGGTTGTGATACTTCACGATGTTCTCGGCCATGGCCTTGTGCTTGGGCAATATATGCCCGCTCTTCACCAGATCGGCGCGGCAGAGCTCAATGATGTCGACGATCTTCACCTTGGACGGACACCTGCGAACGCAGTCTGCGCAGGTGGTGCAGGTATACATGCTCTTGACTACCGATGGGTCCGCCTTAATGTCTCCCATCATAAGGCCGTAGGTCAGGACGATGCGGCCCCGGGAGAGGTCGGTGTCCCAGTTGATGGCCTTGAAGGACGGGCAGACGCTCTTGCAGAACCCACACATGGTGCAGGTGTTAATGGCATCCTTCACCAGCTTAACCCTGTCCGAAGTGAAAGCAGAGTCGGCGCCGCACTCGCAGCTGACGTCGGCCGCGGCGACCCGCGGAATGGTAACGCTACCGTCCATCAGAACCATGACACGTGCGGCGGGCTTCTGCTGCAATGCGGTCCTGACAGCCTCAGCAACGGTATTGAACGGCGTGATATTCGCGGACCGAATGATCTCCGGGTCGAGATCGGTGACTGCCCAGATCTGGGCCCAGGTGGCGATCTCCGCCATCTTGGCAGCCTTATGGTAGCCGAGCTTGTAGCCCTTCTTGATATTCTCGATGACCTGATTCGGGTCCTTCGAGGAGGAGAGCTGAGTAAGGAAGGCTGCGTTGCCTACGCCCTCCCGGCACTTGGAGACCATAATGATGATTCCGCCCTCCTTAAGTGCCCACTTGCCGTTGTCCAGTGCCTTCTGCGACTGATAGAAATCGACGTCCATCGGATACGGAGCGACAGAGACGACCACGTCCGCCTTCTCCGGGACGGGCACTATGAAGACTTCCTCGGCCCACTTTACTGCCTGCGCAAAGGCCTGGTTGAGGTCGCCGGAGGCGACCTTGTAAATGGCCTGGTGGCGGTCCATGACAATCTGGATGGAGAAGATCTTCTTGCCCCGCACTACCTCCAAAGCATCCATCATGTCCTCATGGACGGGGTTACCGGCAAGGGCCAACGCCTGAGCCTCCTTGCCGACGGCCATCTTGTGGTTGGCCTCGATTGTGCGATAGGACGCGACCCCGGGCAGGAACGATTTCCGGCCGCCAGTCCATCCGGCGAAGTAGTGGGGCTCGACACTGGTGATGATGACAAGACGGTCGGCGTCGACAGCAATCTTGTTGACTTCCATCGGAGTACCGTTCTTTGAATTGCCAAGGTTGACGCATTCCGACTTCTTGCTGTCGTGAATGACGACGCGGTCCCGGAGTTGCTCTAGGTGCTGGTCGAAGATGTTGCGGTACTCCTCCTCAGTAGGTGCGCGGTGGCTGCCGGTGGCGATGAGATAGCGGGCACACCGCAAGTCGATGCGCTTCTCAAGGGCATCAAGGACCTTGGCGGTCGGGGTCGGGCGGGTACCGTCGTTGATGATGAAGACGATATCCTGGCCGCCTTGCAGGAACTCCGCTAGCGAGCTGCTGCCGATCGGATGATCAATGGACTCTCCGATGACCTTACCCGGATCGCCGCAGACGACATCCTTCGGATAGAAGGTCCCGATATAGCTACTGTCCGGGATCTCCACGCGCTGCATGCCGTCCTTGCCGTACTTGACGTCTACCTGAGCCATGTGAATCTAGCGAAGGAATGACACACTTGGTTCTTAAGCATATAGTCACGCGCGCAGGAGCGATACACGAAAGGCAGATTAACCGCACTGCCTGTTACTGCTGAAAATCAGGGCAGACATGAACGAAGCCACTCGTAACGATCGGATTGAGGTGCGCGGGGCACGGGTACACAACTTGCAGAGTGTCAATATCGACATCCCGCTGGGAAAACTGGTGGCGATTGCCGGGGTATCTGGCTCAGGCAAATCGTCGCTGGCACTCGGCGTGCTCTACGCTGAGGGTTCACGCCGCTACCTCGAAGCTTTGTCGACCTACACGCGGCGGCGGATAGGCCAGGCCGAGAATGCCGATGTGGACTCGGTTGAACACATCCCGGCCGCGCTGGCACTGCATCAGCGCCCGGACGTTCCAAGCGTACGGAGTACTTTTGGCACCTCCACCGAGCTGCTGAGCATACTACGCCTCATGTTCTCCCGCCTGGGCAGCCATTGCTGCCCCAACGGACACCATGTACCGCCGTCGCTGGCGGTCGCCCGCGGCATGCCGCTGGTATGTCCGGTCTGCGGCGTGTTATTCAACGGCCCAAGCGCTGAGTCATTCTCGTTCAACAGCGACGGCGGTTGCCCCCGCTGCGCCGGCACCGGAATTATCAGAGACATTGACGACAACACGCTCGTGCCAGATGACTCACTCACGCTGGAACAGGGCTGCGTCGGACCATGGAACATGTTTGGCATCAATTGGATGTTCCGTGTAGCAGAAGACCTCGGAGTCCGCATAGACGTACCGTTCCGGGACCTGACGGCTCAAGAGAAACAGATCGTCCTGCATGGACCGGACGTCATACGGAAGGTGCCGCTCCAGACCAGTAACGGCAAGGTCTTCGATCTCAACTGCAATTACCGCAATGCCCATCGGGCGGTGGAAGAGGCACTGAAGAAGACGGTAGCGGAGAAAGGCCTCGACCGGATCAACCGCTACCTCGCCATCCGGCCCTGCCCCGAGTGCAACGGCACCCGCCTGAGCGCACAGGCCCGGTCCACTCTGCTTGATGGAAAGGATCTGGCCACCGCGTCGACCATGACGCTCACCGACCTTACTGACTGGATTAGCAACATCCCGATTACGTTGCCGACGGAGATGCGGCCAATGGCGAAGTCCATTGCCGACGAGTTCCTAACCACCTCGCAGATGCTACTTGATCTGGGCCTGGGCTATCTGACCCTCGACCGCGCCGGAGCTACGCTATCAACCGGCGAGCGGCAGAGGGTGCAGCTTGCTCGCTCCGTACGCAACCGCACGACCGGCGTGCTTTACGTCCTCGATGAGCCGACCGTCGGCCTCCACCCAGCCAACGTCGACGGCCTGCTCACAATAGTCCGCCGGCTCGTCGCCGACGGAAACTCAGTAGTGATTGTCGACCATGACGTCCGGGTACTGCGCGCGGCCGACTGGCTCATCGAGATGGGGCCGGGTGCCGGTGACAAAGGCGGCCGGGTTGTGACTGCCGGAACAGTAGCGACAGTGGCCGCAGATCCCGCCTCGCTCATAGGCCCCTTCATAGCCGGGAAGGAGCCGGTTGTAGTGCGGAATCGGGCTCTAGCGAAGGAATTGTTCTCCGCAGGGACGATCAAAATCGCTACGGAACCCGTCCACACCGTCAAAGCGCTGCAGCTGGCTCTGCCACAGAACCGCCTCATCGCAGTGACCGGCGTCTCCGGCTCCGGCAAGACCACACTAATCCTTGAGAGTCTAGTTCCCGCACTTCAGGCACATCTGACCGGAATGAAGCTCCCGACGCACGTCAGGAATCTAGACGCAGCCGGGATTAAACGGGTCGAACTGGTGGATGCAACACCCATCGGCACGAATGTTCGGTCGACGGTCGCCACCTACTGCGGCGTGCTCGATACCCTGCGCTGCGTTTATGCCGCGACTCCGGACGCCAAGCGTCTTGGCTATAAGGCCGGCGACTTCTCCTACAATACGGGCGCACTCCGCTGCCCCGCATGTGACGGCACCGGCACAGTCTCACTTGACGTCCAGTTCCTGCCAGACTTGGAAATCGTCTGCCCGGACTGCAGTGGCAACCGCTACGCCAAGACCGCCTGGGCCATTCGGCCCACAGATAAGGGCGTCATCGGCCCCACCCTCCCCGAACTGATGTCGCTTACGGTGGACCAGGCTCTTGTACGGATGAAGGATGTTAAGGCCGTGCAGGAGAAACTGGCAATCCTCTGCAATCTTGGCCTTGGCTATCTAACCCTGGGTGAGGCAACGCCTGCCCTCTCCGGCGGCGAAGCACAGCGGCTGAAGCTCGCAACTGAGATGGGACGGAGCCAGGCTGGTTCGCTGTTCGTCTTCGATGAGCCGACCATCGGCCTCCATCCGCTTGACGTCCGGATGCTCACAGGCGTCTTCCAGCAGCTCATAACCGCAGGCGCTACGGTCATCGTTATCGAGCACGACCTCGACCTTATAGCCAACGCCGACTACGTCGTAGATCTGGGGCCAGGCGGCGGAGAAGCAGGCGGTATGATTGTTGCAAACGGAACACCAGAGGCGGTCGCATCCGATCCAGCGAGTCTCACCGGCCACTATCTGGCCGAGGCTTTACGGATAGATAAAGCCGCCCGGGAAAAGTCCTGAAACCGACAAATAAGCGAACAATACTACATCTGCAGGAAAATTAGACAATCATCTATTGGGACGCGCGACTATTTTTATCAACATCGAACGCATACACGTCGACAATGGCAACTCTGAAGGAGGTCGGCGAGAGACAGCTCATCGAGAACATGCTGAGCATCATCAGGCCGCGCTCCAAGGACACCATCCTAGGCCCCGGCGACGACGCTGCGGTCATCGACGGCTGCACCGACGGCAAGGTGGTCGTGACCACAGACACCGTCACCTTCCAGCGCCATAAGCCAACCGGCATGACCTGGGAGCAGTTCGGCTGGACAGCGGCAGCCGTCAACTTCAGCGACCTGGCCGCGATGGGCGCCAGGCCCATCGGCTTCCTGGCCGCGATGACCATGCCGGACGAACTCGACGAATCCAGTCTCTATGACATCGCAAGCGGCATCGACCAGTGCTGTGAATTCGTCCAAACTGACGTAATAGGCGGCGACACTAAGCCCGGCGCCGGCTCGATCAGCGGCACAGCGCTGGGAGCCCTTGAGGGCAGGCCGCCTCTAACCAGGGGCGGCGCCCGGCCGGGCGACATCATCGCCATCACTGGTTCAGTCGGCAATGCTGCCGCCGGTTTCTTCGCCCAGCAGTACGGCTTCGACGATGAGGACTCCGTATTCTCCCTGATGGTCCCTGTTCCGCGGGTGGAGGAGGGTCTCAAGCTCTCCCGCTCTGGAATCGTCACCGCCTGCATGGATCTCTCGGACGGCCTAGCCAACGCCGCCTGCACCATATGCAAGCAGTCCCATGTTGGCATGGAGATCCAGTGGGAATTCGTCCCGGTCGGCGAAGGCGTCGCCGAGATCGCCCGGCGGACCGACCAAGACGAGAAGGATCTTGCGCTCCGCTGGGGCGGAGACTACGAGCTGATGTTCACCTTCGACAAGAGTCGGATTCAGAAGCTATACGACGCCGGTCTGCAGTTCTCGATCATTGGTCAGGTAACGAATGATCGGGCCCCCTTCCTGCTGGAAGGCGACGACCGGCGGACGGAGATGCAAAATGGCCTTTATTAATCCGAATTACGAGGCCAGACATTGGCATCACGACGGCAAAGAGGTTGTCTGCGACCTCTGCCCGCACCGTTGCCGGCTTCCAGATGGCGCCTTCGGACGTTGCTCCGCGCGGAAAAACGTCGACGGAAAGCTTGTTGCCTACAGCTACGGGCGGGTTTCGTCTATTGCCGTCGATCCCATCGAGAAGAAGCCGCTGTACCATTACCATCCAGGCTCTCGCATCTTCTCCGTCGGCGGCATCGGCTGCAATATGCACTGCCGCTACTGCCAGAACTATTCGATCTCGATGTCCAGCATCGGTAAGAAACGGACGACTTACAAATCCCCGGAAGACATCGTCGCACTCTGCCGCCAACAGAAGTTCGACCAAATCGCCTTCACCTACAACGAACCGATGATCTGGTTCGAGTACATCATGGACGTCATGCAGTGCGACCCGAACTTGGACCTTGTGCTAGTTTCCAACGGCCTGCTGAACGAACAGCCGCTGGAGGAGCTATGCAAGGTCACGTCGGCGATGAACATCGACGTCAAGGCCTTCAACGACCGCTTCTACGACATCATCTGCGGCGCAAAGCTGGACGATGTCCGGCTCGCCTGCCAGATCGTCAACGAGGCCGGTGTGCATCTGGAGCTGACCTATCTGGTCATCCCCGGCTACAACGACAAACCGGAGGAGGTCACCCGCTTCGTTAAATGGGTACGGGATGCGCTCTCGCCGGACGTGCCGGTGCACTTTACCCGCTTCCACGCCGACTATAACATGATGGATGTATCCATGACGCCTGTGGACACACTGCTCCGCTGCAAGGCCTTGGCCAGAGACAACGGCCTCAACTATGCGTACGTGGGTAATGTGCTGGCGGATGATGCCTCTGACACTTACTGCCCCGAGTGCGGCGCAGTCGTAATCCGGCGGACCGGCTACACAGTCGATGTGGTCGGCCTGGACGGCGACCGCTGCGCCTACTGCAAGCATAAGCTCAACATCGTTCCGTGACATTTTCGCCGTCACAAGAGCGTGAGCAGGAAGAGTGGACTGCCGACCAGCGCCACAAACGGCACGGCAATGGCCAGTGGCACCACGAACGGAATCATCGGCGTGACGTAGACCGTCTCCGCACCAGCAGCCCTCAGACGCTGATAGACGGCCGGCAGCTCATCGTCTCCGCAGGCACCGACCGGAACGATCTGCCCGTTCCGCACGTCCTCCACCGGCCATACAAAAGCCCGTTCCGCCTCTTCCAACGGCAGCCGGCGACCGGTAAGACGACGGAACCATGACTCCGGCGCATTCCGATTCCGCCAGCCGTTTGCAAGGCAGAACAGCACAGTACCGAGCGCAGCCGTGAAGAGCACGGATAGCGAGAACACGAAAATGCCCTCGACCAAAGCCGGCGCCGTCAACAGCGGAAGGGGACCGAAGGCAGGATAGAGTGGAAAGACCAGTGTCAGTGCTATGAGGCACTTGGCGTCGCCACCGCCCCGCACCAGTCCGGTCAAATAGAATGTGACGTACACCACCGTCAGCACCGGAATCGCCAGGTAAGCCCAGAAGCAGGCATCCCGCCGGCCATCCAACAGCAACAGAGCCAACAGTGCGAGGATCAGCACAGCGGCAGTCCCACCGACGGCATTGCTGTCGACGAGCACCGCTGCGAGACAGAGCACCGCAATCATGGCGCCCGCCAGATACTCCCAGCGGAAACCGCCGGCGGCACACGCATAGAGCAAAAACAGCAGAACCCCGCCTAGTCCTAGGCCCGCCCAGTGACGGTCGGGAATCTCACGCTGTTTCCAGTCAGCCCGTGCGGCTGAGACCATGACCGGCAGCGCAAGGGCAAGGGCCGCTGCAGACCAGAGGGTCAGGAGTTCCATGGAGATGCGTACAACCTCTCTCCTTAAGAAGGCGCGGACTGCAGTTCGTCCCGCAATCACTCAGCCCTTTGTCTGATCCTTAGCCGAAGCCTTGCCGTCAGAAGAATCGGCCTTCTGGACCGGCTCATCGTCAGGGCCTCCCTGGTGCAGCACGACCTGCGGGTAGTCGATGCGAATGCCGTTCTCCGTGAACCTGTTGTAGAGCATCTGCCGGAGCTCACCGCCGATGGTACCCGAGTCGTTGAAGTCATCCACGTAGGCCGACAGCCGCATCTGGATGTTGGAGTCACCGAAGTCGGTGACCCTGGTGTACGGCATCAGCACACTACCGTCCTTGACCACCCGCGGATGGGCCATGGCCGCATCCATCATCAGCTTGCGGGCGTAGTTCAGGTCGGTCCCGTAGGCCACGTCGATGAATATGTGAATCTTCGACTTCAGCGTATCACGCGTGATGTTCTTGACACTGCTGGCCGTGATGGCGCTGTTCGGCATTATGGTGATGTCTGTGTTATCCCAATTCTCAAGCTCGGTGTTCATCACCGTGACCCTACGGACCCGGTAGACAGTGGTACCGGTACCGATCTGCACCAGATCGTTCTTCTTGAACGGACGGGTTGAGAGGATGACCAGCCCCGAGAAGAACTGGTTCAGGATGTTCTGGGCACCCATAGTGATGCCTAGCGAGACGATGCCAGCAGAGGTAATGATGGCGGTCATGTCGAAACCGAGCAGCGACATGACGCCGCCGATCGCCGCGATGGTGATGACGATCTCGCCGATGAAGCGGAAAAGCGGTATAAGACTCGAGGGCTGGTGACCTTTGCCGGGGATGATGTTGTCCCGGTCGATGCGGTTGACAACGGTATTGACGATCATCAGGTACAGCCGCCATGCGACCATAGCACCGACGATGATGTAGCAGATGTAGAAAACGATGTTCACGACATCGATGGCGGCCTCGTTGATCCCGAGCACGCGTATGCCTTTGCCGATGGCATTCAGGCCGATGATAATCCAGCACATATGGTAAAGGCTGTGCTTCATGGACGGCCGGTCGGAGTCGTCCTTCTTCATCACGATGGCCACGGTGAGCGGAACTGCGATGAGCATCACGAGATAGCCGATGATCAGCCAGATGAACGCAGTGATCAGCGCCGAGCACCAAGGCTGGTCCAGCGGCGCAGGCAGGTTGTTCTCGAATATTCCCATGATCTTGTTGTACTGCTCGCTGGAGGAGAGGTTCGAGGTGACAGCTAGCGGCATTGTGTAAGTGTCGGTGACGACATCCGAGCCGTCCGCATTGGAGTTGATGACGGTCAGCGTGACGTTGTATGTGCCGGAGTGCGCATACTTGTCCGCATAGACCGTGACCACGATCTCCGTCGACTTGCCGGCGGTCAGCTGGAAGGTGCCGCTACCGTACTCCTGTGATGCCGCAGTGCAGTTGCCGAGCCCGTCAGTGGCCGAAACCTCGACGAAACGGGTTTCCGAATAATTGTTAGTCAGGAAGACCGTGTAGCTAGAGCTGCTGCCAGCGGCAACCGTGACGCTTTCGGTGAAGGAGACATACTTGATCTGCGAGGCCGAGTCGGCCGCCGCATCATCAGCAGTCAGCAGCGGCACTGCCGCCGCCATTGCCAACACTGCGAGCACGGTAAGAGCCGCAATCCTCGTCCGCTTCCTGTCCATGTGTTCCTCGATTGTGCCTTTTTGCTTTATTAATCTAACGCTACAGGAGGATGCCGGGTCAATACGGGCAGCATCCTTTGATTATCGGGGCCTTTGGATCCGCGAGAATCATCGGCGTAATATCCTCCTCGGGGTCGACCTTGATCTGCAGGAGACAGGTCACGTCGGACTTCAACGCCTGCTGCAGAGCCGGCGCGATGTCTGCCGGCTTGTCGACATGCAGGCCGGTCGCGCCGTAAGCATCGGCTATCTTGACGAAATCGGGATCGGCCTTCAGCTGGGTACCAGAATAGCGCTTGCCCCAGAAGAGCTTTTGCCACTGGCGAACCATCCCAAGCCAGCCGTTGTCCAGCAGGACGATCGTTACCGGCAGGTCCTCTGCGACTGAAGTCGCGAGCTCCTGAATGACCATCTGTAGTCCGCCGTCACCGACGACGGTCAGAACCTTCGCATCCGGCTTGGCGGTCTTAACGCCCAGCGCAGACGGCAGACCGAAGCCCATGGTACCGAACGAGCCGGAGGAGATGAACTGCCGCGGCCGCCGTATGTCGAGACAGTGCATCGCCCACATCTGGTTCTGACCGACATCAGTCGTGATGTACGTGTCGGACGCGGCGAGCACCTTGTTCAGCTCATGCATGATCTTCTGCGGCAGAATCGGCGCCTCATCGTGATCGAATCCACACTGGCAGCGGGCCCGCCAACCGGCGGCCTGCTTGTCCCACGCAACGTGGTTGTTCCGATAGCCCTTCACGGCGGCCAGCAACAGCTTGACCGCCTTCTTCGCATCGCAGGCGATGTTGATAGACTCACGCATATTCTTGCCGAACTCTGTGGCGTCGATGTCGATCTGGATAACCTTGCAGTCCTTGGCCGGCTCGGTATTCGGACTGTAGGTGCGGTCTGAGAACTTGGTACCGATCGCGATGATCAGGTCCGCGTTGCGGAACACATCGAGCGCGCTCATGCGGCCGTGCATGCCCAGCGGCCCTAGATAGAGCGGATGCTCGGAAGGGATGACTCCGATGCCCATCAGCGTGGTGACGACCGGGGTGCTCAGCAGCTCAGCGAGCTGCTGAACCTCGGCAGAGGCACCGGAACGTATGATGCCGCCGCCGACCAGCATGACCGGGCGCTGGGCCGCGGTCAGCCATTGGGCGGCCTGCGGAATACCGGCTGTGTCCTCGACCGGATACTTGATACCCCACTTCTTAGCCAACAGACTGTCGTCGATCTCCGACTTGATCTGGTCGACCGGCAAGTCGATATGGACCGGACCGGGACGGCCGGACTGGCAGATCTCCCATCCTTCATAGACGGCGTGGGGGAGCCGCTCCGGATCCAGCACCCGGAAGTTGTGCTTGGTGACCGGCATCATCAGGCTGTAGGCATCGACCTCTTGGAAGGCACCCGCGCCAAGGGCGCCGGTGCCGACCTGACCGGTCAGCGCGATCATCGGAACGGAATCCGCATAGGCAGTGGCTATGCCGGTGACCAGATTTGTGGTGCCTGGGCCGGAGGTAGCCAGGCAGACGCCGGGCTGGCCGGTGACACGGGCGAAGCCGTCTGCCATATGAGCCGCACACTGCTCATGGCGGACAAGAATGTGTCTGATGTTGGATTCGTCGACGAACTCGTCGTAGATCGGGATTACAGTGGCACCAGGATAACCGAAGATATTCTGAACGCCCCTGTCTTCCAGCATCTTGAGCAGAGCTTTCGAGCCTCTCATTTGTCAGACCTCGGCGGTCGATATCCTCTGAAACCTTATTAATAATGGGGTATCGGAGCCGTCGGGCCATCTGGAAAGCACGCTCAGAGTTTCTTTTTGGCCGGCGTTTTCTTCTTCAGATCCGGCTTGGCGGTTTTATGCTCGGCCCTGGCCGGAGTCTTGCCGCTGCAGGCGGGACAGAGACAGGTATGCGCTTTTAGGTCGAAGGCCCACCCATCCTGACGCAGGAAGCGGATCAGGTCCGCCTGTGTGTAGGTGGCCAGTTCGACAGTCTCGCCTTTCTTGCACTTGTCGCACTCATAGGTCATATCACGGACTGTGTAGAACGTCATGTTATCGGGAGCCACAGCATCTGCGTCCATATTAAGGCTGGCAGAAGGCCGATTCAGCAGCAGAGCCGACTTCCAGCAACCAATCGACAAACCCTACTCGATGATGCTCTCATCCGTCACCGACTGCTTCAGGCGGAGTCATAGAGGATAATCGCTTTCGTAAAACTGTCCCGAATAACCCGCAACAGCACCAACTCCCGGGCCCTGGTCGTTTCATCGTAGTATCCCAGACACGCCCGGCCGCTCGGCAACGAAATCGATCTCTTCGCATCATACTGACAGACGACCGCCCGATAGCCCAGGTGTATAAACTCTGGATTGACGATGTTCTCCAGCACCCTGCCGAGATTTTTGCTGACGAAACTGACCTGACTGTTACGCAGGCCGGGATCGACCGCGTAGTACTTCGGAGTCGGAGAGAGTGCTGTAGAAAACAGATTGCAGCAATCGGCCCGGCAGAACAGGCAGGCTCTCGAGCAGACCGAGATGGCACCTGACAATCGCGCATTCATTTTCAGCACTTTGGCGGTCTCGCCTGATGTAATCTGGTTGCCAATACATAAGAGATAAGAGCATCATCCTGCCCACGTACGCGATGCGTCAGACTATCTCAGGGCTATGAAATATTATCACGCCGTTGACATTAATGCGGATTATAATGCATCTGAATCCTGTTTTCAATGAATTGATGTATTATAACGCAATTTTATTGCCTTAGTATCTGCTTTAGTTTATCATAAACATAATTTTTAAAAATCAGCTGAATCTGCTTTTCTGCACCGATGCTGGAATGACCTGCCTTCTTACATTTTCGCGCGCGAAGGTTATTTTATGTCTACGCAATACATCTTCAATCAGGAGATGGACAGTATGGTGAACATCAAGGTCGGCGTTAACGGATACGGTACAATCGGCAAGCGGGTTGCCGCGGCCGTACGCAAGCAGTCGGACATGGACCTAATCGGCATCACAAAGGCCCATCCCACCTACGAGGCGCGGATGGCCGCTCAGCAGGGCATGGCCGTCTACGCCCCCGCCGAAAACATCCAACTGTTCACAGACGCGGGCGTTCCGATAGCGGGCACCGTCGACGACCTGATCAAGAGCGTCGATATCATGGTCGACTGCACTCCCGGTAATGTGGGCCAGTATTACAAGGACAAGTATCAGGCCGCCGGCATAAAGGCCATCTTCCAGGGCGGTGAAGAGCACAGTCTCACTGGCATCTCGTTCAACTCCACCGCCAACTACCGGGAGTCCTGGGGTGCCCAGTTCTCCCGGGTCGTCTCCTGCAATACCACCGGTCTCCTGCGGACTCTATACCCGCTCGACAAGGCTTTTAAGATTGAGGCCGCCTATGTCACAATCATCCGCCGTGCGGCGGATCCCGAGGACAGCAAGACCGGCCCCATCAACGGCCTCGAGCCCTCGGTCAAACTGCCGACCCACCACGGTCCGGATGTACAGAGCATCATGCCGTGGCTGAACATCACCACCATGGCAGTGAAGGCATCTACCACTCTGATGCACGTGCAGACCGTCGTCGCCAAGCTCGGCAAGGAGACAACCACCGAGGAAGCACTGACAGTCCTGAAAGAGGCTCCGCGCGTTCGGCTGGTGAACAGCAAGGACGGCATCGGCTCCACGAACCAGATTATGGAGCTCGCCCGGGAACTCGGCCGCGACCGCTCCGACATGTACGAGATCGTCATCTGGCAGGACGGTGTTAAGGTGGTCGGGGACACCATCTACTACTACCAAGCTGTGCATCAGGAGTCGGACGTCGTGCCCGAGAGCATCGACTGTATCCGCTCCATGTGTAAACTGATGGACGGGCCGGCGTCCGTCTCTCAGACGAATAAGACATTCGGCATCGACCACTGAGGCTTCGGCATGGACTACAATACCCTCGGGGACTTCAATTTCAGAGGGAAGACTGTCCTGCTCCGGGTGGATGTGAACTGCCCTCTCGACAAAGAATCGAAGAAGATCCTGAACGATTCGCGCATACGCGCAGTTGTGCCGACAATCCGCGAACTCATGGGCAAGCGGGCGAAGGTCGTCATCCTGGCGCATCAGAGCCGCAAGGGCAAGTGGGACTGCACCGATCTCAGCCAGCACGCCGAGCGGCTGGCCAGGGTACTCAACGCGCCCGTACAGTACGTAAACGACGTCATCGGCCCGAACGCCCAGACGGCGATCAGGAGCCTGCAGGACGGCCAGGTCCTGATGCTCGGCAACGTCCGGGAACTGGACTGCGAGAGTCTAGAGCTGCCGATGGCGGAACACGCCGAGGCCGAGCTTGTCAGGGTGCTCGCGCCGCTCTGCGACTACTATGTATGCGACGCCTTCGGCGCTGCACACCGCTCCCAGTGTTCACTGGTAGGCTTCCCGGCAGTGCTGCCGTCGGCATCCGGCCGGCTGATGGCACGGGAGATGTACGCCCTCGAGACCATCTTCGGCGACCCGCGCCGGCCGTCGGTCTTCATCCTAGGCGGCGCCAAGTTCGGCGATATTCCGCATATGATAGACCGCGTACTTGTCAACGGCATCGCGGACACTGTAATCATCGTGGGCCTGGCCGGTAACGCTTTCCTGCTGGCCCGCGGCACGGACATCGGCGAGGCCAGCAAGGTTCCGCTTAAAGAGGAGCTTACTCCTGAGAACTTCGCGGAGGCCCAACGCGTTATGGCAACCTACGGTCAGCGCATCCTGCTGCCAGTCGACGTGGCCGTGGAGCAGGACGGCCAGCGGAAATGCATCAACATCGGCGACATGGCGAACGCCCCGGCGGCACTGGACATCGGTGACGAATCCATCGAGAAGTTCCGCAAGGTCATCTTAGCCTCTCGCACCTCGTTCATGTCCGGCCCGGCCGGCATGTTCGAGAAGGCCGGATTCGAGAAGGGCACCCGCGGCCTCATGGACGCGATGATCGACAGCAAGGGCCTCTCTGTCCTTGGCGGCGGCCACACTTCGGCAGCTGCCGAGCGCTTCGACCTCGCAGACAGCATGTCCTACGTCAGCACCGGAGGCGGAGCCCTCGAGACCTTCCTACTCGGCGACGAGCTGCCGGCCATCGCAGCACTTGAATATTCCCGGCAGAAGTTTGGCGGCAGCCACGGGACGTGAATCTCTCAGCTTCTGTTCCAGCAGTCTGAATCGTGGAAATTTTTAATACCGCCAAGATGCATCTAGCTGTTGACTACCATGGGAAAATTCGTCGTGGAAAAGGTCGAGGGCGGATATGTCTTCCGTCTCCTCTCGGGTGCGGCTAAGGTCATCTGCACCTCGATCGTCTACACGAAACTTGTGGGTTGTCTCAAGGCCATCGACAGCATCCGCAAAGGTGCGAGACGCATTGACGACCGCACCGAGATCCCGGTCCGCAGACGCGCCATGATATGCCGCAAGGCTTCTAAGACCCCGGAGTCGAAGTTTGAGGTCGTCGCTGACAAGAACGGCGGTTTCAAGTTCCGCTTCGTCGCGGAATACGGACAGGTAATCGTCGCCTCGCACACCTATCTGAGCAAGAGCGACTGCCTGCGCGGCATCGCCATCGTCAAGCAAAATGCCACTTCGGCGGTCATCCAGACCCCCGACTGATTGAGCGTTTGCCTGTCCATAGGTTTTCCTGGCCGAAATGCGGAATGGATCTGCCTGAAGTCACAACATCTACAATCGATGGCATCATACTCTGAGGGACGGCCATGCTTAACAGAGCACTCGTAATCATTGACATCCAGAACGACATAACCAAGCATTATCGCGACATCATAGACCGTCTCAACGCCGCCGTCGACTGGGCAGAAGCACAGGACGTCCCAGTGGTCTATATCAAACACAACAACCTGTCCGCTGGTACTCGGACCTTCAAGCCCGGCACACCCGGAACCGAACTCGTGCCAGAACTGAAGATAGTCTCGGACAACATCTTCACGAAGACCAAGAGCAACGCTCTGACAAGCGAGGAGTTCACTGCCTTTGTGCACGAACATGGGATCGGCGAGTTCTATCTTGCTGGCGCAGACGCCACCGTCTGCGTGAAATCCACCTGCTATAACCTTGCGAAGGCGGGCTACACCGTACACGTGCTCGCCGACTGCATCACAAGCTACAGCCCGCAGAAGATCCCCGAGGTACTCCAATACTGCGCCGCCAGGGGTTGCAGGGTCGAGATGCTGGCGGATGCGATGCGGATCCGCTGAATCCACCGAGAGAGAGGGGGACCGGCCCAGCAAGGCCGGCCGAAAGGGTATCAGTCGTTCTTCTTGCCCATGCGGCGCAGGGCTTCCTGAATCCTGTCGACCGGTTTTGTTACCGCCATCCGGATGTAACCGTCCGCGGAGTCACCGAAGCCTGAGCCGGGTGTGACGATTACACCCTTTTCGATCATCTCCTTCGTGAAGTCCATCGACGGCTTGCCGCAGTCGAACCAGACGTAGAATGTTCCCTTGGGCATTTCGCACGCGTAACCGAGGTCGTGCAGGCCCTCGACGAGGACCTTCCGCCGCTCCCCGAACTCGTTCATATTCTTCTGGACTGGATCCGGAAGGCTGCCGTCGTCACCGTACATCTCCAGCGCGGTGACGCCCGCCTGCTGGATGAAGATCGGAGCGCCGGAGTCGGTCTGGCCCTTGCATTTGGCCAGGCCGCCCACGAGGCTCTCGTTGCCTACCGCATAGCCGAGCCGGAACCCGGTCATGCTGAACGTCTTGGAGAACGAGCCGAACTCGATGGCATCTTTGCCGCATTCCAGGACGGAGGGCGCCTTGTAGCCGTCGAAGGTCATCTCCGAGTAGGCGTTGTCATAGCAGAGGATCGTCTTGTGACGCTTAGCCCATTTGTAGACATCCTTAAGATAGTCAATGTCGCAGGTGGCGCCCGTCGGGTTGTTCGGATAGTTGAGGTACAGCATCCGGGCATCTTCAGGGCAGTCTTTGACATCCAGCAGCCAGTGCTTCTCCGGACGCAGCGCTATCTTGGCGCACTCCGCATTATTAAAAATGCTGGCGGCACCGGAGTAGACCGGATAGCCGGGACTCGGCGCGATGATTTTCTCGCCGTCGTTGACGAAGGCCTGGGCGATATTGTAGATGCCCTCCTTCGAGCCTATGGTGATGCAGACCTCGGTGTCAGGGTCCAACTTCACGCCGAAACGCTTCTTGTACCAGGCTGCCACAGCGACCCGCAGGGCCTTCTCGCCCTTTGAGGACGAGTACTTCTGATTCTCGTTGGCCAACACCGCATGCTGCATCGACTTCACGATGCGGCCGGGGCACGGAAGGTCCGGGTCGCCAATGCCGAAGTCGATCATCTCGACACCCTCGGCCTTCTTCTTCGCCGCGAGTTGCTCCAACCGTACGAAGAGGTACGGCGGGATCTTCTGCAACCGCTCCGCCTGTTTGAAATTAGCTGTCATCGTAAACATCTCCCGGAGCTTCAGAACTCCGTCTCGCCTGTGAAGACCATCTTTGCCGGGCCCTCCATCAGCACCCCGTGCAGGTTGCGCTCGACGGTGACCTTCAGCCAGCCGCCTGGCAGATGGACGTCCACCGGCGTGTCGAACGGGACCAGCCCGTTGAGCGCGGCCGCAGTGGTCGTGGCACAGGCCCCGGTTCCGCAGGCCAGGGTCCATGCGGCGCCCCGCTCGTAGACGGTGATGTCGATCTTGCCGTCCTTCACCCGGGCGAACTCCACGTTCGTCCGGCGCGGGAAGAAGTCCGCCTTCTCGATAAGCGGGCCGAGCCGCCGGACAGTATCCTTGTCGAGGTCATCGAATGTGACGAAGTGCGGATTGCCCATAGACACGGCGTTGCCGCGGAGGCTGACACCGTCGATCTCGAAGGGCTGGTTTATGAACTCGCCGGCCTGGAAGATCGGAATCTTGCGGCCCTCGAGGACGGGTGCGCCCATGTCGATGCGGACGGTCTCGGTGAACCCGGCCGCGCTGCGGACGGTGTGAGCCTTCAGAATGCCCCGCTTGGTCATTATGCTGAAATCATCGCTCTTGACGTACCCGCTGTCGCGCACGTGCTTGGCGACACAGCGGATGCCGTTCCCGCACATCTCCGGTTCGGTGCCGTCAGCGTTGATGATGCGCATGGTGACGTCCGTACCCTGTTCGCCCGGCAGGACATAAAGGACGCCGTCGGCGCCCACGCCGAAGTGCCGGTCGCAGACCTTGACGCACCAGGCAGGGTCAACCTTGATGTCACCCTGCCAACCGTCCAGCAACACGAAGTCGTTGCCGATGCCCTGATACTTCCAGAATCTCATACCTGCAGCCTCTTGGGAACGAGCTGGTGGCGCCACTGCTCCTCGACGCTCTCGCGCTCGCGGACGAGCTCCGCCTGGCCGTCGTACACCAGCACTTCGGCGCAGAGCGGACGGGAGTTGTAGTTGCTGGACATCGAGAACCCGTAGGCGCCCGCGTTGTAGACGACCACGAGGTCGCCCTCGTGCGCCTCCGGGAGCACCCTGTCGTGGCCTAGATAGTCTCCGGTCTCGCAGATCGGGCCGGCGACATCGTAGCGGCCGGTCGCCGCCTTGCCGAACCTGTTGCCGAGCTGAATGTAGTGATAGGCGTCGTACATGGCGGGGCGGATGAGGGTGTTGAAGCCCGCGTCCACGCCGATGTACTTCTTGGTCTCTGCATCCTTGACGTCGACGCAGCGGGTCAGCAGGATCGTGCTGTCGCAGACGATGTAACGGCCCGGCTCCAGGATGATCTTCTGAATGTCGGTGTTCTGCTGGATCACATCGGTGACTTCGGATGCAAGACCAGGAACATCCATCTCGTCCTCGTTCGGCCGGTAAGGCACGCCGATTCCGCCGCCCATGTCGATGAACGTCAGTCTCAGACCCGCCTCGTCCAGCTGGTTGACCAGCGTCGTAAGTACCTCCATCTCGTCGACGAAGGGCTCGACGGACTGGCCGCCTGAGCCGATGTGCGCGTGGATGCCAACCGGGTTCAACCCCAGGTCCTTGGCCCGCAGGTAGGTCTCGACGACCTTTTCCTTGGGTATGCCGAACTTGGCACCCTTGTTACCAGTGATGACCTTGTCGCTGTGGCCCTGGCCGACGCCGGGCGTGATGCGGAACGAGACCGGGAGGTTCGTCCGTATCGCGGCCAGGCGCTCCATCTCGGAAACGGAATCGAGATTGACCATGACCCCGAGGTCCGTGACAGCCTTAAGCTCCGCGTCGCTCACATTGACGCCGGTGTACATGATCTGGGAAGGCTTGAAGCCAGCCTTAAGGCAGGTATTAACCTCGCCGATCGACACCGCGTCGATGCCGCTGCCCTCCTGACGGAGAATGCTCAGGACCGCGAGGTTCGTATTCGCCTTGCAAGCATAGTGGATCTCGGTATCCATGTACTTCGCGAAGGCGTCGTGCACGGTGCGGTAGTTCTCCCGCAGGCGGGCCTCGTCGGTGACGTAGCATGGTGTGCCGAACTTGTCCGCTATGTCTGTGACCTTCATCCCGCCGAACAGCATGACGCCGTCCTGGCTGTCGAAGTCGCGCATGGCCATGGCTCAGGCCCCCTGCGTCTTCTGGCCGTTCTCCACGTACTTGGCGTGAAGGAGCTTGATCGTGTCGATGACCTTGGCCATCGGCACGACGAAGTTGAGAGACACATCAGATGCTCCCTCGGAGATCATCTGGACGTTGGCCTTGGCCTCCTTGACGGCGCCGAAGATGTCGCCAGAGACGCCGCACTTCGCGAGCAGGTTGTCGCCGACGCAGCAGATGAGCGCGACGTCGCCGGTGACGTCGATGCGCTCGATGTCCGCGGCGTCGAGGTCGTTGAGCTTCATCAGCGTCGCCTTGACGTCGTTGTTGTGGATGAGGAGCGCGACGGTGGAGAGCGAGGTGGAGATCGAGTAGATCGTCACGTCATTCTCGGAGATCTTCGCGATGATGCGCGCTACCATATTGGGGTGGTACGCAATCTCGGCGGAGCTGATCACGATGATCGAGAGGTCGGTCTTGGCCGCCACCGATCTGAGCAGCTCGCCTTTGGAGCGGCGGAACTGGGAGATAAGGGTGCCGGGCTCGGCCGGGCGGAACGAGTTCCGCACCTTGAGCGGTATGTGCTTCTTGCGGACCGGCTCAATGGTCCGCGGGTGCAGGACCTTGGCGCCAAAGTACGCGAGCTCAGCCGCCTCGCTGTAGTTCATCTCGTCGATCTTGACCGCCGCCGGGACAATGCGCGGGTCGGCGGACATGAAGCCGTCGACGTCCGTCCAAATCTCCAACAGGTCGGCGTTCAGCGCGTTGGCGATGACCGCCGCGGAGTAGTCCGAGCCGCCGCGCCCGAAGGTCAGCGGGAGCCCGTCGCTCTTGACGCCGTAGAAGCCGGTGACGATCGGGATGAACCCCCGGGCGATGTAGGGGCCTACGTTAATGGCCATGGCCCGCTCGGTCTCGCCCAGATCGGCGCTGCCGTTCAGCGGCTTGCCGACGGCCCGGATGCCGCAGTCCTCGCTTGTCATGGCGATAGCGTCATGGCCCAGCGCACGCAGCTCGTGGCAGAGTATCAGCGACGAGAACCGCTCGCCCTGCGACGTCACGTTGTCCTGGTAGTACGGGTCCTTCATCGCGTACTCGTCGAATAGCAGTCTGCGGAAGGCCTCCATCCGCGGCCGGAACTCCTCCAGGAAAGCTGCGTACTGGTCGTCATTCAGCAGCCGCCGCGCGACGTCCAGGTGCTTCTCCTCGAAGGTCTTCAGGCCCTCCTCCCGCTTGCCGGGGATGTCCTCGCAGAGACCTACCAGGAAATTGGTGATCCCCGACATTGCAGAGGTCACCACGACCTTGTCCCCTTCCTCGTCCAATACGATCTTCGCCACTCTCTGCAGCGCCTCGACCGATCCGACGCTTGTCCCACCGAACTTCAATACTGTCAGCATGATTCGAGCACCTCGCTCAATGAACGTAAATCAGATTGCACTTCCACCTTCTCAGATCCCGTACTGCGCAAGAACGGGATCCAGCTTGTCCCTGCCCGCTTTCGAAAGTGGGGTAAGGGGCAGACGCAGTCCGTCGCAGCCGTAGCCCAATCTGGCCATCGCGTACTTGATCGGAATCGGATTCGACTCGCAGAACAGCGCCTTGAACAGGGGGAGCAGCTGCTCCTGCATCTTCTTCGCTTCCGCCTGCTTACCGGCCCGCAACAGGTTTACCATCGCCGACACCTGCTTGGGACAGCAGTTCGACGCCACCGAGAGAACGCCATCGCCGCCGGCGCACATGATGTCGTACGTCATCGAGTCGTCGCCGCTCAGCACGCTGAAGCCCTGTGGCCGCCCGGCGATGACCTCTTTGATCTGATCGATGGTGCCGCTCGCTTCCTTCACGCCGCCGATGTTCGGCAGCTGGGCCAGCCGCAGGTCGGTTGCCGGCAGCACGTTCGAACCGGTCCGGCTGGGAACATTGTAGATGATGACCGGAATCTGCGCCGCCTCGGCAATAGCCTTGTAGTGCTGGTAGATGCCCTCCTGGGTCGGCTTGTTGTAATACGGCGAGATTGAGAGGATCGCGTCCGCGCCCATATCGGCAGCCTCCTTGGAGAGGTCCACCGCCTCCCTGGTACAGTTGCTCCCGGCACCCGCAAGTATCTTAGCTCTCCGGGCCTGGTCTATGACGATGCTGATGACGCGTAGATGCTCCTCGCGGCTGAGACAGGCCGCCTCGCCGGTGGATCCGCAGGGCAGCAGCATGTCGATCCCGTTCTCCTCCTGGAAGTCTACCAGGCTGCGCAGGGCCTCCTCGTCTATGCTCCCATCCCGGTGGAACGGGGTGATCAGCGCTGTACCGGTTCCTTGTAACATGATTAATTCTCTCCGAAATGCTCCTTCAAGATCAGGCGGGTACGGGTGCTAAGCACGTTGTCGTACCGGCGCACCCGCTCGATGATCTCGTTGAGACTCTGCGAACTCTCGACGTCCACGATGGCGATGATATCCTGGTCGCCGGTGACCTCGAAGACCTCGGTGACGCCCTCGTACTTGGCAAGCTCCTTGGCGATCTGCTCGGTGTCAGTGTTGACGTCGATGCGGACCTCGACTAGCGCCTTTACGTTCTTGGAGCTGGTCTTGATGGTGAACCCGCGGATGACCTCGTCTTCGATCATCCGGTGGACCCGGCTGCGGATCGTCCCCTCCGAAACCCCAAGCTGGCTGGCAATCTCCACATATGGGCACCTCGAATCCTTCTTCATGATGTCCAGGATCTTCTTGTCCAAGTTATCGATCATTACGGTCACCCGCGAGCGTCTCGCGAATACCGCTGGTATCGTACCTAACTATATAAATTAATGGAAAAGATTACGATAACGATAGGAAACCCCTGTTTATAGGCTGGAATCAGTGAAATTGTTTACGAATACCTGCAATCGAACTACGGAAAGTAGGTTAATGGCCTCTGAAAGGAACGGAAATGAAAAAAATCGACCGTTCCGATCACTGGTGTTTTATCTACGGTGCAACTGCATCGAATTAAGAAGATCCCCCTCCCAATTCTTTGCATAGGTCGAAGTCAGAGATTGGCAGCCTTCGAATGCCGAGGGATCCACAGTCGACGGTTGCGCCGGCCCCTCTAACAGGGCCAGGGCAGTGCAGTTCCGGAACGCGCTTTCATGAATGACAGTGATGGATTCAGACAGCCAGACTGCCGTCAGACCGTAGCAGGCGGCACAGGCTTCCGGACCGATCTCCCGCACTCCGTCCTATACGACGAGCATGCCCCGCAGGCCACGAGGGCAGAAAATCAGCACTGAGCAGTCCTTCGAATAGACCAGACCGCGGCTATCGCTAACGTAGCGTTCATTACCGCCAACCACGCTCATCGCGGTAAGCACAATGCAGCCGTCGAAGACTCCGGTTCCGATAGTGCTTGCACTCTTCGGAACTGTGACCTTCTTCAATCCAATACAATCGCTAAAGGCATAGTTGCCGACGGTCCCCAGTCCCTCAGGCAGCTTCAGCACAGTAAGCCGGATACAGCGAGCGAAGACAAATTCACCGAGCGACCGAAGCGATGAGGGAAGCGCCACATCTGTCAGCGCAACGCAATCGGAGAAGGCACCATTGCCGATCGCCGTAAGGCCTACCGGAAGCTGCACCCGTTTCAGACTGACGCAGTCGGCGAACGCATAGTCCCCGATCACAGTGATGCCGACGGGAATCTCGACCGCCGTCAGGCCTAGACAGCCATCGAAAGCATGATCGGAGACCCTGCCGAGCGTGGCTGAAAGAGTGACCGAAAGCGGCCAGAGACAGTCCCGAAAAGCGCCATCGGCAAGTGCCACCACCCGGTAGACCGTACCTTCATTCTGAACAGTATCGGGAATTTCCAGTTGCTCTACCGGTTCACCGGCCCAGCCTACGACTTCGGCCAGCGGTTCTCCCTGTTCCGTCCACAGATTGCACCTCAGATTGCCTATGCATTGCTCTTCCGTGACTGTTCCCCCACTTCATCAACCCTGATTTCAAACTCAGAGATTTACACAGATGAGATTACAATTCTGATTAATAACATATCGTATTATATTTTAGTCGAATCGGTAATGAACACTCAGCGAGATTAACGTAGAAAAAATACCAAATGAAACATTGCCAACATCATCAAAACACTGCATAATCTGGCCAGATTACTTCTTAACATGGATATATCGTAACATACATTCTCATGATAGACATTACATTATTATATCGACGATGACAGATGCATTAATAAAAAATAAATGTTATTTACACTGTCATTATCCCATTCCTATTTACAATAATGAAACTGCTGTCATACAAAGTTCTGTTGACGACGGCCAAATTATCGGCATACTGCAGTTTGACATCCATGAACGGCCATCACACTGTCCGTCCCAGCAAACCTTGCCAACACATTCAAATCGACACCGCCTGAATGCACCGCCGCTCTCGTCCTGTTGCAGAACAGTATATTCGGTGCGATCCCCTTTCTATTCTCATAAGACATCCTGAAACCACCCGACGGACCTGTCGGACGTCAGGATAAACACAGTCTGCTAGCCAACCCTTGCCACTTCGACACTGTATCGGCGGCGGACTATTCAACCGTCGCTTCGGTCAGAGGTCCCGCAGAAACCTGACCAGGATCTCCTGGTACAGTACCGGTTGGTCCTTCGCGGTCGCATGCCCTGCGCCAGGAACTACCGCCAACTGCGACCCGGGGACCATGCCGCGGTACCGCATCATCGTCGGCAGCGTAACCTCATCGGAATCTCCGCACACGAACAGCACCGGCATCTCCAGCTTCGTCAGTGCCGGCTCGACATCGAACCCCTGCAGCGACCCGGTGCATACATTCTCATCCGGACCCCACAGTACCTCGAATACATCCGAATACGCATCACCGGCCGCATCGGCAATCGGCGCGTTCTCCGGCTGCACAAACAGGAACCGCTTGTCATACTCCCGCATCAGCGCATGATAGGCCGGACCGGTATCATGCTCCCGCACGCACCGCGCCATCTCCTGCTGGAAAGTTGCCGGCATCAGCTTGAAGTTCATCTGCTGGTCATCCGTCCAGACCTGCGAGTTAAGAAACGGCGAAGGAAGAATGCATGCCTTGATCCCATCCGTTCCATACCGCTCAATGTAAGCTGTGATCAGTCCGGCACCCCAGGAAGCGCCGCTGAGGATGACCTCCCTCAGTCCCAGCTTTTCGATGACCGTGCGAAGCTCGGCGACGTAGTTTTCCACCCGCCAGGAGGACAAATCGGAGATCCTGTCCGAGCGCCCACATCCCAGTTGGTCATAGCAGTAGACCGGCCGGTCGAGCCGCAGGGTGCGCATCCGCACCGGGCTGCTCTCGCCGCCGGGGCCGCCGTGAACGAAGAGCACCGGCGTCTTGGCCAGCTCGACATTGTATGCATAGTACGCGACCTTACCGCATGCAGTGTCCAGATAGCGCACGTCCCGTTCCGTATCGTTGAGATAGTCATCGGTAGCCAACGAGTCCAGCCAATCCCCGACGGCATGGACAGCGCCGGCCAAGGAAAACGAACTTCCGTCGGTGAAGGTCTCGGCCTGGCCCCACCGTTCATCGGCCAGTGTGAGCACTGCCCGGAAGGACCAGTCATCGGGGTCAATGGTCAGGCACAGGCCGAGGCCACCGCTGCGGCCGCTGAACGCGGCCGCATGGACAGTCTCGCGCACCAACCGAAAGACGCCGAGATCACTCACGACCAGACATTCCGCAGGAAGCTCTAGCATACCTGCAGGAAGGCGGTCCCCTCTAAAATGGTTGGCCCCGCTTTACTGGTGCCCTTCGCAATGACCATCATCGTGGTGGCACTGAGCGTCCGGGTCGTATTTGAGCTGCCCCTTGGCCATATCCGCGACCGCCTGGTCCGCGCTGCCGGTGACGCCCGGAATCAGCTTGATGCCGTTGTCGGCCATTGCCATACGAGCGCCTCCGCCGATGCCGCCGCAGACGAGCACCCGAACGTTCCGCTTGAGGAGGACCTCGATAAGTCCTTCGTGCTGAATGCCCTCGCCCGAGACGACCTCGGAGGAAACCACCTTATCGTTTTCGATGTCGTATATCTTGAAGTTCTCGGTCCGCCCGAAATGCTGGAAAACCTCGCCGCTGGCACTATCGTATGTAACTGCAACTTTGACCATATCTTCATCGCTCCTTCCCTGTTCCGGAGACCGTCCGCAGCGGCCGCAGCCGGGGCTGACACCCCGGTCACAGCGCTCAACGGTCGGATCGCAGCGAATCCGATCCGCCGCCGCCAGCCGACCGAGGTAAGCGCCGAGGTCCACCAAGACCTCGGTGTTGACCGCATAGTGCTGGTAATAACCGCACCGGCGGGCCTCGACCAGCCCGGCCTCACGCAATACCTTGAGATGCTGCGAGACCGCCGCTTCGGTGACGCCGAGCCGGCGGGCGAGCGCACTGGCACAGATATCGTGCTCGGCGAGAATCTCGAGGATCCGCCGCCGCGTGTCGTCCGCCAACGCCCGGAACACCATGCTGTCGTCCGTAGTCTGCCGTCTCCTTGCACAGGGCTGAGAGAAACGAACAACATACGTTTATTTAAGCATTTACTTAAACGGATTTCACCTTCGCAAAGACCCCGAACTGATAGCAAGGATTGCTGGCACTGTCACAGGTCGTCCTGCAGCGCGAAGTCGCCGTCCGCGATCAATCCGTAGTGCCGAAACACCCTGTCGAGCGCGAAGACCACGGCCGCGGCGAGCACCACGCAGACGAGCACGACCTCGAGCATCCCGAGCGGGTCGTAGTTCATGACGTCGAAGGTATCGATGAGACCGACCAGCCCGGACGTGCCCATTCCGGCACCGACCGAGTCAGTGGCGAAATTGAACAGATATGCGAATGGCGCCAGCAGCGCCGACGCGATGATGGTCGGCAGCCACACGACCGGCTTGCGCAGGATGTTCTTGAACTGCAGCATACTCGTGCCGATGCCCACGGCGAGCACTGAGCCCCACTTGTTGTCGTGCGCCGTGTGCACTGCCCAGCCGACCATCTGCACGCAGCAACCGATTAAGGCGGCACCCGCTGCCAGCGGCACATTGCCAATCTGGATGGCGACACAGATGGCCACCGACGAGATGGGCGCGGTCAGCGCCATGCCCACCAGCACCGCGACCACGATGCACATCGGGAGCGGCGCGATGGTGAAGGCCGACGCGATCACCCAGCCAAGGAATAGCGTGACCTGATGAACGGCGTCCGAGAAGAGATAGCAATACACGAGCGCGGAAAGGATGCCGACCAGCGGGACAAGGATGAGGTCGACTGGCGTCTTCTTCTTCAGTAGCGAAAGTCCCAGCAGGCCGAAGAGGGCAGCGACGTAGCAGGATAGCGGATCGGTAGCAGTATAGAACGTCCAGTTCCACCAGCTGAACATCAGTGTCCCAGCCATGCCGGCGGCGCCGAGGGCAACGACCGCGACACCCTCCTTTTTGAGAGAGAGCGCCACACCCACGCCAATGCCGGCGCCCATCAGGCCCTTGATAACGTTGGCGAAGACACCGACACTTTCCAGGCCGGGCACCTTAGCGAAGATACCGATGATGGTGCCGATGATCAGGGTACCGAAGAGGCCGATGGCCATGCCGTTGGTGGTCTTGATGAAGAACTCTTGAACTTGCTTCCTCGTGATCTTCGAATACTCGATCATTGACTGATTACATTCATGCATAGTTCTTAAGCTGTGCGCCTTTACCGTGTGGATGATACACTTAGTCTGTGGGAATACTGTTGACCGCGTACCAATGGCATATCGGACGAAATCGCAGCGGACTGCGAAATCACCCGGCACGAGCTGAAATACCGTCACTGCGATAAGCCGTCAGAAAAGAACATGGTCACCTACAGAGTAAATATTAGACAGTGCAGTAGTCCGATTGGTTCCGCCGGCCGGCAGTCGCTGGAACGCATGAACCGGCATCATGTCGGTGTGACCGACTGGGGCCTGCGGACAATCCCGCCGGTAGAAGCAAGACGTATCCTCGACATCGGCTGCGGTGGCGGCATGGGCCTCCGCCGGCTCGCGGAAAAGTATCCGTTGGCAGTCCTGACCGGCGTTGACCTGTCGACCACCGCCGTACAGGTTACACAGGAGAACAACAAAGATCTGATCGCCGCCGGCCGGCTGATCATACGGCAGATGGATGTGGACAGTCCTGATCTACCAACCGACTCGTTCGACCTGATCACGGCCATCGAGACTTACTTCTTCTGGCCGCACCTGGCACAGGATCTTGCGAACGTCGCCCGGCTGGTCGCACCGGGCGGACTGCTGGTCATCATCTCAGAGGACAGCTTCACCGAGGAGAACCGGGCATTGATGCTGAAGCAGAAGGCGGAGCATCCCGACGCCGCGACAATCGTCGAGAACGATGTAATGCTACACCACCTGCGGGAGGCCGGCCTGCGGCCGTACTACTGCCGCACCGACGTCCTGCCCTGGGTTTCTTACATCGCAAGGAAACCGCCGATACCGTGAGCCTACTCAGAACTCCTCGATGAGCTCGTCGGCCGTGGTGATCCGCGCGCCGTAGGTCTCCTTCAGGTACTTGACCCCGCTCTCGAAGTCCGCCTGCGTGAACGACTCGACACAGTCGGTCGGCACGACGACATGGTAGCCGTACTGGTACGCGTCGGCGGCGGTGTGGCGCACGCATATGTGCGCGTGCATCCCGGCCATGATGACAGTGCCGACGTGCAGTTCGGTCAGCAGAATATGTAAATCGGTCTGAAAGAATCCGCTGTAACGACGTTTCGGTACGATGAAGTCGCCCTCCGCCGGCTGCAGTTCCGGGATCACCTGCGCTCCGGACGTGCCGGCGATGGCGTGGTCGCCCCACAGCTGGAGCTCCCAGTCGACACCTCTCAGATGGGCATCGTTGCAGTAGATGACGTAGACACCCTTCTGCCGGGCAGCCTTGATCAGCCGTTGCAGCGGCGGGATGATGCGCTGAGCCCGGTCACACTTGAGCGCGCCGGTGACGAAGTCATTCAGCATGTCGACGATGAGGATGGCCTGACGGTCGTTACAGACAGGAGCGAATGCCATGCAAGGTATATTGCAGACGGGCTATTTCAAGGCAGGCCGACAGAACCGAATAAAACTGAATCTCACGACCTTCCGGGATACTCATTCTTCTATGCAGCCGACCATGGCCGTGATGATGCCGTTCACCTGTGCCGAATCGGCGCCGAACTTGGGCGCGATGGCATCTGCGGCCCGCTTGATGCACACCGGCAGGGGATCGGCTGTAAAACTGACGATGACATCTATTAGCAGATCTTCTTTGCCGATGATCCCCAGATAGAGACGGACGTCGGCCGGCAGGACGCCGTTCGCGGAGAGCAGCGCGCACATACAGTCTGATCCATCAGCTTCTCAGCGCTCTGTCCTTTAGCGACTTTCTGCAAGCAGGCAATCAGTTCGATATTTCTGCATAACGTAAACTGGTTTAATTTTTATCGAGTAGATATTCGCGCGATATCAATTTCATTCACCAGCACTTTTAAAATATTCATCGATGAATATAACAGAATGCTATAATCAGTCACTAATAAGAAAATAAACCACTCCGATTGAAACACCAAACAGTATAACATACACTGTTTACGTAGCTTAACCATCGGCACATGCTTGTGAACGCACTTTCTTCTAATGTGTTGATAAGCATTCCAAAAGCTTCGGAAGAAGACGGATAATTTATGAACGACTGAGAAAACCATGACTACACTAACTCTCGAATACTCGTCATTTGATGGAACAAAAAGTGCTGAAGATGACATCAAAAACTAAAACCGTTAGAATGAAAAGAACGACCGCCGACCGTCTTCTAGTTGGCATAAAAGAGAGAGTAAAGGAAATCAACTCCTCCGATCAATATGTTTACCGTGTTGCTCGACTGGTGGTATTTGGCTCGTATGTGAACGAACCTGAAAAACAGGATCTCGGAGACCTTGATCTTGGCGTACAGTTCGCACCGAAAACTACAGATAGGGAAGAGCATCAACGTAAATGCAAAGCAAAAGAGCAGGAATGCCCGAATTCCGATTGGCTTCTGGCCATGAACTGGGCTGAAGAAGAGGTCTATCGGCGCATTCGCAATCACAACGCTTACATCAGCGTCCACATCATGAGCGAGACTGAAAATAAGGCCATCTTCAGCAAGAAGGTAATGGAGATTGACTGCAGTTGATGAATAGAGCACATAAATCAGCTGAATGTTTGCTGAAATCATCATCGCAACAAATCAGCTAGACTGCGATTCGTTATTTAGTTAGCCAAAGATCAAATCTTCTTGTTGCTGTTACTGTGCTAGTTGGAGTCCCATGATCATCTACGAGAGCACCAAGACAGGCTTCACTGCTGATGTCGACAGCAACCTGATTGATGAGAAGCTCGCTCAGGCGATCCTTACAAAGATGGGCCATAATACCGGGCGCGGCGAGCTCGAGTCGTGGCAGAACTCCCTCCGCGTGATGGCGGGCGTGCTTCGCGATCCAGCCATCCCGGACGACGCCGGCATCGCGCTCGAGTATAACATCCCGTACACCCAGAAGCGCATCGACATGATCGTCTCCGGCGCTGACGGGAACGCTGTCCAGTCAGCGGTCGTCATCGAGCTCAAGCAGTGGGAGTCGGTGACCAGAGTGCTCGGCAAGGATGCCATCGTAAGAACATATCTCAGTGGCGCAGACCGCGAGGTCACCCACCCATCTTACCAGGTTTGGTCCTATGTACGGACGATGCATGACTTCTGCGCCGAAGTACAGGAACGGCCGATCTACCTCCATCCTTGCACCTTCCTGCACAACTATCTCCTGCAGACCGACGATCCGCTGACTGACACGATATACCTCGATTGCCTGCGGGAAGCGCCGGTGTTCACCAAACATGATGTGAACAAGCTGCGCGAATTCATCGCCAGGTACATCCGCAAAGGCGACCGCGGTGAGGCCATCGTCGAGATAGATCAGGGCAGGCTGCGGCCTTCCAAATCATTGCAGGATGAGATAGCTACGATGATCCGCGGCAACTCCGCATTCACCATGATCGACGACCAGAAGGTCGTCTACGAAGATGTTCTACAACAAACGAGAAACCTGAAGCCAGGTCAGGGCAAACGGGTCATTATCGTCCGGGGTGGTCCGGGCACCGGCAAGTCTGTGCTGGCCGTGAATCTGCTGGCCCAGCTGACGAAGGACGGACTGACCGCGGCCTATGTGAGCAAAAACGGTGCGCCGCGGCAGGTCTATGCCATCCGGCTCAAGGGCACGGCGAAGAAGAAGAGCGTCGATGCCATGTTCCGCGGCTCCGGCTGCTTCGTCGACGCTCCCGACGGCGCTTTCGACACCCTGCTGGCCGACGAAGCCCATCGGCTGAACGAAAAGAGCGGACTGTTCGCGAACCGGGGCGTGAATCAGGTCAAGGAGATTATTCATGCCGCCCGCACCGCAGTGTTCTTCCTTGACGAGGACCAGCAGGTGACCCTGAAAGACATCGGCTCAGTTGACGAGATCAGGAAATGGGCGAAGGAAGAAGGCGCACCGGCACCGGCAGAACTGGAACTCGTCTCGCAGTTCCGCTGCAACGGTTCGGACGGCTATTTGCAGTGGCTGGATGACCTGCTGGACATCAGATCGTGGCCCGGAATCCGCCCTCCATCCTCGGAGGAATACGACTTTCGGGTGTTCGATGACCCGAACGAGCTGCGCAGGGCTATCGAAGAAAAGAACCGGATCAACAACCGGGCCCGGCTAGTCGCCGGCTATTGCTGGAACTGGGTCACCGAGGGCAAGGACGACCCGAGCGTCCATGACATCGTGATCCCCGAGTATCACTTCGAGATGAGCTGGAACCTGGGCTCATACAGCGACGCCTGGGCCATAAACCCCGACTCGGTCGGACAGGCCGGCTGCATCCACACCTGCCAGGGCCTGGAATTCGACTACGTAGGCGTTATCATCGGCCCGGACCTGTTCTATAAGGACGGAAAAGCGTGCACCGATTGGAAGAAGCGGGCGAAGACAGACTCGTCGCTAAAAGGATTGAAATCGAAATACCCCGACCCGACTGCAGCACAAACAGTGGCTGACCGGATCATCCGCAATACGTATCGGGTATTGATGAGTCGGGGACAGAAAGGATGCTTCGTATACTGCACTGACCACAAACTAGCGATCAGCATCAAAAAGCAGCTCTGTAACGATCGAACCGCAAATCGATTTGAGAGCATACCGAACATTCATGAACATAATGTGGCCGCATACGGTTATAGCATTTTCGATAATGAGAAATGCCCAAAGACACCTAAGAAAAATTCAGAGCGTTCGGTTCCTTTTCACGAATGATGAAAAGGAGAGAGGGATTTAGCCCTCTCAAGAAATTTTCTTCAAATTAATGAATCATCTTGTGATGCCTTTAGATAACCTGTGTATATTAGCGAAGCGACAATCACCGTTGATGGCACTTCGAATACCATGTAGATGGTACCGACATTGCCAATGCCAAGCAACAGATCACTCGACGCTCCACCTCTGTAAACGTTATAGTTGCTAGCATAGAGATTATTCGAATAATTATTGCCATCGCTTCCCACCAACTTGATGGAGTAAGCCATGGAGGTTGGACTGATGCCATCGGAGTCAGAACAATTCTTCACCTTGAGTGTCACGAAAATGTAATGATTACCGGCATTGGCCTCTTGGGTATACTGATAACTAATTCCAGAAATCTGATAGCTGAAACTAGATCCAGACCCGGTTACTTTGTAGTCATACGTCACCTGAAGCACAGTCCAAACCGCATATAAGGTTACGATATCTGGAGTGGAAGCACTTGTAGATGCTTTGTTTAGCAATGTACTGGTATATGGAATTATATAATTATTGACGTCCTTGACCCAGCCAGCAAAAGCATAACCATCGCGGGTCGGCGTTGGCGTGAACTTGATGGCATAATCATCACCTTTATTGTACACTCCGTTATCTACAACGTTGCAAGTGCCGCCATTGCCATCATAGACAACTCTGAAAGTCACACTGGTAGTATCACTGCCGCTGTCATCCGTATCGGAGCTGCCATCGTTCGAACTATGGTTGCCAGTACCAACAGATGCCACAGTTACGACTAAATCAATGGCCGCAATCACGACGATTGCAATTATCAGGATTTTCTTATCCATGCCCTTGTTATCATGATGCTTCGTATATGCTTTGTAGCAAGTTATTGATGTTATAACACGATAAAAATTCGAACTGCATTGTTTGAATCATTCAGGACATTCTTGCTGACAAAAACTCTCAATTGACTCGAACATATGTTGTTAAATTTCAAATAATCCTGGAACATCCCCTGTGCTCGTCACTTTTCAACCAATCGAGGTACTGCTGCGGATCGGTATCATCCAGTAGAAACGTCGCGAACATCCGACTCACACGCTACCTGTACAGGTTGAGCCTGTTTTCATCTGCTTATGCTGCGCCTCGAGTTCTGTGATGCGCTGCTTCAGCCGGTTGATCGGCTCCTGATCCTCGGCCTCGTCTTCCATGAGGATGTCATCGCCGCCAGAGACGATAAAACGATGCCGCTTACCTTGGGATACATAATCACCTATGACCATCTGCACACTGGATGCCACTTATTCCACTCTCCTAACCTGAATTCCCGGATTATTCAATTTACGCCGAATCAGCCGCCAATCCAGCAGCAGGGCTTGCTCAGACCTCCGATCCCGTCTTCGGCAGATGCGAGACGCGCATCACTGCATCCCCGAATTCAACACTCAACTGCATCTCGGACATCTAAAATGATTTGCTGACTCTCGTGAACAGCTACACCGGCGTGGTCTCGTAATCGCCTCTTGATGTCAGGAAGGATGCCGCCAATAAATAGCAGAGGACGCGAACAGTCCTCCAGCTGAGTTGAACCATATTGCCTGCAGTTTCCAGTGCCAAATCATTATAACAGACTATGCATATGTTATGAGCATGACGGAAATGATGTACTGCCCGCACTGCGGGCGCAACGTCGATGTCTCTAAATGGACCGATACGCGCATCATCATCCTGATCGTCCTGCTGATCCTCGGCATCATCCTCGGCCTGATCTACCTGGTCTACGTGATAACCCTAAATGAGACCTGCCCAGTCTGCAAGACGCCCGCCTCGATGCTACAGCCACCGCGGTTCAACGATACCGCCGGCGCGAGCAGTGGTTTCAACAGCGGTGACCGCTTCTGCACTGCCTGCGGCACCAAGAATGAGACTTCTGCCAAGTTCTGCAGCAAGTGCGGGGCTGATCTTGAGAAGCAACGCTGAAAAGACCGAAACCAATGCGGCTGACTTTGCGATAATAAATCGCAAGACCGGCCGAACCAATCATGCCACTGCGGTTTCTGGTCGGCGGCCCTACTTTTAACCTTTGCATTAGATGCCATAGTCCGTGGAACTTGGAAACACACGTGCACCCAACGCGATCACCGATGCCACTCGGAACTATGATTGGCACAACGCCGCTGCAGCACCATTATGCAATCAGCGCAGCGTTCGGATACGTCACCGACCGGCCACTGACGATCCCACACACTGAACTACGCCGCTCATACTCTGCGGGAAGAACGATCTGATCAGTCGGTCGGTGCCGCGACAGCACTTATCTGCAGTCCAAACTTCACCAATCTCCCAGTAAAGCATCACAATCGAATGCAGTGATGGCGATTCATTCGTCCAACCATTTAATATCCCCATTCAATTGCGGATGCTGGAATCCATGTCAAACTTCGACAACTACGGTCTCGCCGCCGGCTACCTCGTCTTCGGGGTCACGCTGGTCCTGCTCATGCTCATGAACCTCTGCCCGTCCCAGGTGGACACGGGCGCCGTCACTGCCTTCCGCTGCTGCTGCGGCGGTCTGCTGGTCGTACTCGGCGTCATCCTCGCCCGCAGCGGCGCGGACCCCATTCAGGCACTGCTGTTTCTGGTCAACGCCTTCCTCTTCCTGATCGTCGCCCTGATCACCGTCAGCGCCGACTCCGTCGTCCTGCCGGTCATCTGCCTAACCTACCTGCTGCTGGCTGCCGTCGTCCTGCTTAACCAGACCCCGGGCAGGTACCTTATTGCCGCTATGATGGCCGTCGTCGGCTTCAACGCGCTGCTGCGGTACCTCATCGCGCCCGGCAGCGACGGCATCTCCTGGGGCAGCGGCATCTGCTGCGCGATCGGCGCGCTGCTGTCGCTCTACCTCGGACTGGCGTTCGCCGACCCTGAGCAGCGGCTGCCGCTACGCTGAATGTAAGAACAGGACCGGGGCGGGTTCACCCCGCCCCGAAATGATTACCGCGAGTGATTCTGTCATCGGCCATGTCGGTTCACGCTGCGACGGATCATTGCTGATACGGCCAAAATGATACTATTCTGAGATAAGTGCCAGCTCCCAACTAGTTTATTTTTTGAACTGGTCTGACCGACGGGCGGGGAAGACTGCCGGCGAAGAAGCGCGGCGTTCGTTCCGCGGCAGTGATACCACCCGGAAACCCCGTTATCTATGCGTTCCGGATATCAATCATTATATCGCATACCGCCGATAACCCTCTGGTTTTCATATGAAAGGCTCGCGCGCTCTGTTAAAGATGCTCGAGGACAGGAACGTTGACGTGATGTTCGGCTACCCCGGCGGATCGGTCATACCGATCTATGACGAAGTCCGCGACTCGAGCATCCGCCACGTGCTCGTGCGCCACGAGCAGTGCGCCGCCCACGCCGCGGACGGCTATGCCCGCGCCTCCGGCAAGACCGGCGTCTGCCTCTCGACCAGCGGCCCCGGCGCCACCAACATGGTCACCGGCATCGCCACCGCCTACGCCGACTCCGTGCCGATACTGGCGCTCACCGGCCAGGTCGGCACCGCCTCCATCGGCCTCGACGCCTTCCAGGAGGTCGACGCCTACTCGCTGATGATGCCGATCACCAAGCACAACTTCCGCGTCCTCAACGCGGACCGCCTGCCGCACGCCGTGGACGAAGCCTGGCAGATCGCCCGCTCCGGCCGGCCGGGCCCGGTCCACATCGACCTGCCCGTGGACATGGCCAACTCCCAGATCGACGAGGCCCTGCTGGAGCAGCACTGGGGTATCAAGGAGCCGGTCGAGGACGTCTCCGGCCTGGCGGATGCAGTCAGGTGGATCCGTGCCGCAGAGCGTCCGGCTATCTTCGCCGGCGGCGGCGTGATCTCCGCCGAGGCCTCTCCCGAGCTGATCAAGCTCGCCGAGACCCTGAACGCGCCGGTCGTCACCCCGCTGATGGGCATCGGCAGCATCCCGTGGGACCACCCGCTCAACCTCGGCCCGCTGGGCATGCACGGCCGCATGTGCGCCATGTCGGTCTTCAGCCAGGCCGACCTGATAATCGCGGTCGGCACCAAGTTCTCCGACCGGACGTACAGCACCCACACCGCGCCCGCGGCGACCTGCCGCGTGGTGCAGATAGACATCGACGCCGTCCAGTTCGGCCGCTCCGGCCGCCCGTCGGTGGACCTGCGCTGCGACGCGAAGAAGGGCCTGCAGCTGCTCCTGCAGGGCCTCAGCTGCGGCACAGCTCCGCACGACGCCTGGGTCCGTCAGGCGAAGGAGTACCGCAAGCGGTGCACCTGCGACTACGACTACTTCACCAGCCCGATCGTGCCGCAGAAGGTCATGCACGAGCTGAATCGGCTGATGGACAAGAACACCATCGTCACAACCGACGTCGGCCAGAACCAGATGTGGGCGATGCACTTCCTGCAGGTGCAGCGCCCGCGGCAGCTGCTATCGTCGGGCTCGTTCGGCACCATGGGCTTCGGCCTGCCGGCCGCCATCGGCGCCAAGGCCGCCCGGCCGGACTGCAAGGTCGCGGCCATCGTCGGCGACGGCGGGCTACAGATGGTCATCCAGGAACTGGCGACCTCGGTCGCGGAGAAGCTCCCGGTGGTCGTCGTCCTGCTCAACAACGGCTGGCTCGGTATGGTCAAACAGTGGCAGAAGCTCTTCTGGCACGAGCGCTACAGCGAAACCGAGCTCGGAGACGACCCCGACTTCGTCAAGATCGCCGAGGCCTACCGCGCCAAGGGCATCCTTGTGGAACGCCCTGGCGAGGTGCGGGACGCGCTCAAGGAGGCCTTCGCGAGCGGCGAGACGACAATCGTCGATGTTCATACCGACCCCGAGGAGGACGCTCTGCCGATGCTGCCGCCGAGCCCGCAGCTCGGAGCCATCAAGGGCCGCTGCCAGTTCTGAGCGGGAAACAGCGAGCGGAGCCCGTAAAAGGCCCCGCTATCCCGTCAGACCTTCTATATAATCGCGGTAGGTAGCTGTGGTTAACGGGATACATATTTGTATGTTGATTGTTCATGAGGGACTCCAAGGTATTGTCATGAGCATGAAGATCTATCATGATGCGGACGCTGACCTTGGCGTCCTGAAAGGCAAGAAGATCGCCGTCCTTGGCTACGGCGCCCAGGGCCGCGCGCAGTCGCTATGCTTCCGCGACTCCGGTCTCGACGTCACCGTCGGTGTCAGGAAGGACGGACCCTCCTGGAAGAAAGCACAGGAGGACGGCGGCATGCACGTCACCACCATCCCCGAGGCCGTCAAGGGCGCCGATGTCGTCCTGATGCTCCTGCCGGACGAGACCCAGCCAGACGTCTACAAGGACTATGTCGCGGCCAACCTGAAGAAGGGCGCCGCCCTTGACTTCGCCCACGGATTCGCCATAACCTACAAGCTGATCGTCCCGCCGAAGGACGTCGACGTCATCATGATGGCGCCCAAGTCGCCCGGCGACTCGGAGCGGAACGCGTTCGTCGAGGGCTTCGGCGTCCCGGCGCTGATCTCCGTCCATCAGGACGCGACCGGCAACGCGAAGAAGATCGCCCTCGCCCTGTCCAAGGGCCTCGGCGCGACCCGCGCCGGCGTCTTCGAGGTCAACAACTTCGACATCGAGACCAAGACCGACCTCTTCGGCGAGCAGTGCGTCGAGTGCGGCGGCGTCACTGCCCTGATGCGGGATGGATTCAACACCCTCGTCAAGGCCGGCTACCCGCCAGAAGTCGCGTACTTCGAGACCATCCACGAGAACAAGCTGATCGTCGACCTCATCGTGACCGGCGGCTTCCACTACATGTGGGATGTCTGCTCGAACACCGCGAAGTACGGCGGCCTGACCCGGCGCGACTCCATCGTCACCGAGGAGTCCCGCAAGGGCATGCAGCACGCCCTCGACCAAATCGAGAGCGGCGAGTTCAAGACCGAGTGGCGCCAGGAGTGGGCGAACGGCCTGAAGAACCTGCACAAGATGATGGCCGACGAGGACAAGCTCCAGCTCGAGGCCACCGGCAAAGAGGTCCGCTCGCTGTTCGAGCGCAAGACCCCGGCCAAGAAGAACTGATGGAACATCTGGGAGACCGACGGCATGAGCAGGATCCTGATCCGCACCCGTAACGGCGAATACCGCGCCGATCTCGACGACTCGGACCTCGCCAATGCCGTCTGGCTCTCCCTCCCTTTCACCACCGAGCTGAACATGCTCGGCGACGAGATCTTTTTCACGATGCCGCTGGATGCCCGCGAGGACGGACCGCGGCAGAATGTTTTCGAAGTAGGAGACATAGCGTGGTGGCCGGGCGTCGGTGCGCTATGCCTGTTTGCGGGACCTACGCCGCTGAGCGACGCAGAGGGGAAGCCCGTCTCGAAGTACAAGTGCATCAAGATCGGGCACATCACTGATGACTGCGCCTCGCTGGACGAAGCGGGCGACAGACAGAAGATCACCTTGCTGCAGCTTTTGGACTGAACGGCAATGCTGCCAGTCTGCATGATTTTAAAGAATGAAAACAGTTAAGAGACCTCTCCCTGAAGGGAGAGGTCTCCGTCCGGAGACCGGGCGGGTAGGGATTCAGACTGCCTTCTGAACCGGTTTCTTCGCCAGAGCTTTCTTGGCAGGGACCTTCTTCACTGGAGCGGCCTTCTGGCCGGCCGCAGCGGTTTCGGCTTTCACGGCGACGGTGTTGCCGAGCTTCTCGACTTCGGCGTTGACCTTCTTGATACCCGCTTCGCAGGTGGCGACTTCCTTCTGAGCCTTCTCAAGCTTTTTCATAAGAACGGCCTTCTTCTCAATGAGGGCCTTCATCTTGATCTCGGTGGTCTCCTTCTTCACCGCAGCCTTCGCTTTGGCGTTGTCGGCGGCGATGACTTTCTTCTCAGCCGCAACCTTGGCCTTTGCTCTGGCAACGGCCGGTTTTGCTACGATCTTCGTCTCTTTCTTCTCTGCGGTCTTTGCTTTTGCAGCAGCCATTTTTGAAATCTCCCATTCAAGATCCGAAACGGCGCTGCCGCGCATTGTAAACGCGCTTGAGAACCGCATCGTTAGATATCATATCAACGCGTGTAATATAAAACAAAGATGGCACAAACGACCGATAAACGGCTCCGGCCGACCTGCTGCACAGGCCTGACCGGAACCGTCGGCTCACGCCTTTTTAGCGGTTTTATTTTTAGTGGCTGAAACAGTTTTAATCGGCTTGGCTGTCTTCTTCGGAACCGCTTTCACGACCTTTTTATTGACCGATGTCTTGACAGCCGGCGCAACCTTCTTGGTAGACGGTTTTGCCGTTACATTCTTTGCCGATGCCGCTTTGACCGCTGCCTTTTTGGCTGGCGCAGCCTTCGCTGCGGCTTTGATGACTGGTTTAGATGCTTTCTTAACGGGCACTTCTTTCTTAACCGATTCCCTGGCAGTTGCTTTCTTTGCTGGCGCTGCCTTGATCGGTTTTTTCGCGGGCACTTTGGCCGGAACGGCCTTCTTGACAATCAGTTTGACAGTTGCTTTCTTTGCCGGCGCAGACTCTTCGGCCTTCTTTTTGGCTGCCTTATTAACGGGTGCCTTGATCGGATCCTTCCCGGGTTTCGCAGGCGTCTTCTTGGCGACGAACTTCTTTGCCGGCTTCTCTTCGGCCGGTTCGGGCTTTTCCTCGACCGGAGCATATTCGGCAATTTCGGCCGCAAGCTCCTCTTGAAGCTCGTCCTTCTGATCAAGTGCAGCTGCGATGTCGCTCAGACTGTCGTCATAGCTGCCGTCGCTCAGCCAGTTGTTGCTGTGTGCGGCACGGACCATCGTAAGGGCCGTGATCTTGTCGTTCCGGTCCTTAGCTGCGATGCCGCGGTCCAGATAGGCCTCAGCCAGCAGCGTCGCTGCGTCAGGAATCCAGTCACATCCTTCCAGCTGAGCGATGGCCTCGGTGAGTTCCTCGACCGCTTTATCGGGGCTCTTCTCGGCGTCGACGCCGGCCCGGATGATCTTGCATGACGCCAGATAGAAGGCGTCGTTATCCCAGATGTCGGCATCGGTCTCCATATCAGTCAGGATCTTAGAGTCCTGCCGGGCAGCGAAGAGATCGGCATAGGCTGTGAGAGCAGTAGACATCGCTTCAACGGTGAGGGGGGCACCGTCCTGCCTGGCTTTCCGGCCTTCTTCGATGACGGCTTTGAGGTATTCTGGACCGACATTGCTGTCCGTACTGGCAAACCAGCACCGGCAGTCACAGCCCTCCATCGCAGTATATGGATGCTTGGCACGCTCGCTCAGCGGAAGCGCACGGAACATCGCAAGCCCGCTCTCGACAAGCTCCTTCGCCGTTTCATCGGAATTAGCCGACTGACGGGCAAGCAGCGCGCCTTCGATCATAATCTTCGCGGCAGCCGCAGTCTGCCGCGCCTCAAGACTGCCCGCTGCCTTGGTGAAGTCTGCGATCATCTCCGACTCGACATCCTCATCGACCCAGTCACAGCAGTCTGCGACCGCCTCTTCCCAGGCGCCGATCTGTGTTGGGTCCCGCACCGCGATAGCGGCCAGAATAGACGTCCGTTCGGTCAGAGCATCGACCGCACGGTCGAGATAGCCGGCAGTCCGGCACTCATCGGCCAGGCGCAGACAGTAGTGCGCTAGCTCGATCCGCTTGCGATCGGTGCGCGCATCAGCGAGAGCATCCACCCGGCGCTGAGCTGCGATGATGCGGTCATCGGCATTGTAATCATCGTTGCCCTGAGCATCCCACTCTGCCTGCCCATCTTTTTCGCTCATGGAAACTTTGCGCTTGCCGTCGGTCGGACAGCGAACTTCGAACTGCAGCGCGATGAAGTGCCCCATATTCTTCTGTCCGATTATGACGCAGGGCCTATTCTCACCGCACTCCGGACACGGCATCTGCCGCCGTATCCGTGCGTAGTTGAGCATCTTCAGATCCGGTCCCGGTTCCGCGGCCACCCCCGCCGTTTTCCTAGCCATGAATTGCATATCGCTCTGCCGAGTATAACTATTTCATTAAAAATCAGGCCGCTTAACCGTTCCGGCAAGTTGATTAACGGCTATAAGGAGCCTGCCCGATCAGACCGTCTTCTTTGGTACAGCCTTCTTCTTAACGGATTTAGCCGCTTTCTTTACAGCCGTTTCCTTCTTCGTGACCGCTGTTTTGACAGCTGTCTTCGCACCGGCGGCACCGACCCGAAGCTTGGCCTTCTGCGCCGCTTCGAGCTTCTCGACCCGCTCGTTCAGATCCATCATGCTCATCTGCGTCCGCCGCATACGGATCTCAAGGTTTTTGGCTTGCTGCTCGGCGTCGTCGAAGTCCGCCAGAGTCGAGTCGAGCTCACTGCGAAGTTCGGCGAGATCCCGCTGCTCAACAGCAACCTCACGGTCAGTGGCATCGACGGCCTTGTTCTCGGCAGCCTGCTCGGCCTCCACGATCTTCTGATTCAAAAGCTCGATACGCTCCTGCATGCTGAAAAAACGATTCAGCAACTGATTGGCCTGCCACTGCGCATCATTGTACTGGTCGAGCATTTCCGCTAGCTCGTTCCTGATTCCCTGAATGCCGTCTTTGGCCTCGGCCTTGGCCGCGCTCTTTTCAAGTGCCGCCTTCCGAGTCTTGACCGCGGCACTCGCCTTACCGACTGCATTCGTCTGCTTCGCCTTCGCAACAGCTTTCGTCGCGGACACCTTCCTTTTCACCGTAACCATAATTTTTCCTCCTGTCTGACCGAGCCGCCAAGGTGCTGGATTGAACTGCACGCCTGCCGTCTCGCTTTGTTTATGCTACTGTCATGTGACATATAAAACAAAAACCCCGAAAACAGACTGAATACCAGTGAATAAACACATCAGCCAGACTCAGTCGGTGAAATGGACACCGTGCTCGCGGCACCAGCCGCGGGCAATCTCCAGATAGGTCTGGTCGCGGTAGTCATACCACCGCTGCTCCAGTTCGGTACCGAAGACCGCACGCTCGAAGCGCTCTCTGGGCTCCTCGTCGCTGGAACCACCCCAGGCAAATTCATCCGGAAGCTGACCCTCCGGAAGCGTCTCGAGGAATGCCTCCATGAGGTCGACCTCGTCGGTGTCGCACTCAATCGGCAGGAACTTTGCGGTCTCCGCAGGCTTAAGGCCTTTGGCCGAAAGGATGCGGTCACTTTCCGGGTCATAGAGATAGCGGCGGCCGGCACCGGCGCCCAATGCATCGGCGACGTCGGACAGGCGGACGGTCATGCGACTGCCCCCGGGATCTGCCGGCGTTCAGAGTTCTGCTGCATGTGTCCCTCATGCACGCCTCCATTATTAGAACAGTACGCTTTGAATGTTAGAGGCGCCTCAACACAGTCTATTATCGTGCAGAGTCTCGTCTCTCCGCATATGCCAAGGCACTTGAAGTCAACATTCTCGTAATGATTGTAATCTGCAGATGGCAGTTGATACGCATTACCTTCGGGCCTTAGAGGATGGCCTCTTGCTTCGCCGCAGATACGGCCCGTTCCAGGATGACCCAGCCGAAGTCGGGAGCGCCGTTGACGCCGGCTGATCCGTCCGATCGGCTGACAGACCGCCAATCGATTTCCTTTGAGTTGAGATCCCGAGGGTCTTTTCCGAAAGGTTCTGGGATTTCGCGCGTTTGATTCCGACAGCAGGTGACATGAACCACGGCACCATCCGCTGCAGTCATAAGGCATATCCAGGCCAGACCCATATTTTCGAAAGCGACAGCTTTGGCTCTCAGAGAGTTCATTCTTCTGGCCAACCGACTTCATGCCGATTCACCGATACTGCCTTCATCACGACACCCCACATAGGGATAACGCTAAGGCCGGCGTCCCGCAATAATCTCTCTCAGCCATTCCCCTCGATCTTTCCATTAGGCTACGAGATCGACTTCGGACAGCGGATGATTGCTGGACTCCTGAAGGACAACAGACGTCTGACATACATCTCGGAATAATCGGCGATGATACAGTGACGGAATGATTCGGTAACTCCCTATTTTCACTGCATTACAGACAGTATCTCACCATTTATTGCCGCTGTCATCTGGGATTCGCGAGACTGCCGTCCAGCAACCTGACAGTAAGGAGAAATGACAGCAGCAATCAGTACGCTTTTTCGCAGACCTGGTTCCGGTATCCCCCGAGCTGGCTGCTTCAGACCACCGTGAGCTCGTGCGGATAGCTGGTCAGCCGCTCTGCCCCGTCTTCGGTGATCAGCACGGTGTCCTCGATGCGGATGCCGCCGACGCCAGGCAGGTAGATGCCGGGTTCAGCTGAGACGACGTTGCCGGCCGCCAGCTTCTGTTTAGACCGCGGCGAGACATAGATCGGTTGGTGGACATCCATGCCAATGCCGTGACCGAAGGAGTGGATGAACCGGCCCTTGAATTCCGAGTCATCGACAACCTTCCGTGCCGCCAAGTCCGCCGCCGCAGCATCGGCACCGGCGTGGTACTCCGCGAAGCCGGCCTCCTGTGCCTGCTCCACGATCGCGTATGCCCGCCGCAGCTCCTGGACTGGCTCCCGGAAGAAAACCGTCCGTGTCAGGTCAGAGCAGTAGCGGCTGTACTTGGTGCCGAAGTCGAAGAGCGCGACATCGTGTTCCCGCAGGCGGCACTCGTCAGGCGCATAGTGAGGCTGGCTGGCGTTCGCGCCGAAGGCCACAATGGTATCGAATGCGTTGCCGGTGCCGCCCAACTCCCGCATCCGCGCATCCATCCGCGCGGCAACCTGCCGCTCGGTGACCCCGGCCGTCAGGTAGTCGGGAAGCTCGCAGGCGACCTGTGAGGAGATCCGACAGGCGTGCCGGATGGCCGCAATCTCGTCCGCATCCTTGACGGCAAAGGTCTTGGCCACCGCCTCGCTGGCATCGACGACCTCGAACGGCACCTCCGAGGCCTTACGCACAGTCTCGACCGCCCCGTAGGTCGCAGCATGGGCATTGAAGCCGACCTTCCGGCAACCGTCCAGTGCCTCGTGCATGAGCCGCTTGAACTCGTCCCGGTCGTGATAGACGCGCACGTTCCCCTGGCCTGTGCGAGCGGTCTCCTCCTCCAGAATGTTGACCAGAACGTCCATCGAGCCGTCCTTCCGCACGATCGCATAAGAGTCCTCGAAGCACCCGGATTTCTGCGCAGTGATGTACCAGAATGAGGAATCCAGGAATGGTTCGACGTCATTTGCGAAGACAATGGCGTCCACGTCTTCGGCGTTCGCCATGAGCCGCTGCGGCCTAGAATCTGACATATGGCCCGCCCTATGGACGGGCCTGGTAATTGGTCTTTTGCCTGATGTGAATCAGATGCCGAACCACTCGTTGCGGCAGATGCGCTTCAGCGCGGCGATGGCTGAGAGCGTGGCCAGGTGTGAGTTCCGCGGGTTGTCGGTTTCCGGGATGTTTAGCGTGTGGGCGTCGAAGCTGCCGAACTTGCCAGCGACCTTCAGCTCGTGGGAGTTGCTCCTGGTCTCGGGATCCAGCACGATGGAGACCTTGGTCCGGTCGAAGCCGATGCCAAGAAGAGCGACAGTAGCCGCGACGTTGACGTTCTTCGGGAATATCTTGACTGCTTCCCGAGCAGGGCCGGTATAGACCGTGGTCTTCTCTTTGAGAGCATAGACGTCAATGCCCTTGTTCATCAAGTATTCAACCTCGGCCAACGCCTTGGGGCCCTTGGTGGTGATGAGCTCGACAGAGTCAATCTCGTCACAGGAAGCGGAGCGCAGACCATCCAGGCCGCACAGCGCGCCGGCAGGGATGAATATCTTGGCCTCTGCCGCCTTGGCCTTGTCAAAGACCATCTTACGGAAGTCGTCGTCCACGAGGGAACCGACCGATGTGATCATGATATCCACGCCGCGGGAGACGACCCGGGGCATGATATCCTTGGCAGACGACTGCCCGGAGGATTCGATTACCAAGTCGCAGTGATACAGCTCGTCCTCCACAGAGTCGACGACGATGGCCTTCTTCAGGCCAGCGGCCACGCGCTCGGCGAGATCCTTCTGGACATCCACGAGGTAGATCCGCTTGACTTCTTCCATCTCGTCCGCGGCGGCAGCGAGCCGCGAGCCTATGGAGCCGCAGCCCACGATTGTGATGCGCATGCCTTCCCCAAAAAGAAGCAACTTATTAATTGGTTTCGCTGAATCAGCAGGAAAGGTTGCATAAATCGTATAAACTTAACGTTTATATCGTAATTATTGCCTTATTTTCTACGAAACACAGCAGTGTCACCGTTACGGTAAACTATATGCGCGGGGACGGCGTGAGCCGTAAGCATGGCACGGTACGAGGTCCTGGACCACACTGCAGATCTCATGATCAGGGCAGGCGGCGAGAACCTGGCAACATGCTGCGAAAACCTAGCCTACGGCATGTTCGACCAGACCGTCGACCTCCGGGATGTCCATCCGCGGGAGGAGCGCACAGTCGACGTCACCGGACGCGACCCAGAAGATGCGCTCTACTCGTTCCTGGCTGAACTCCTCTACATTGAGGAGGGCGACGGCCTCGTCCTCTGCGAATTCCACGTGACGATTGACGGCCTCCGCATTCGCTGTACGGCGCGGGGCGAGCCGCTGGACCGGAACCGCATGCATCTGCGCGCCGAAATCAAGGCGGTCACCTATCACGCGATGGAAATCGACCCCGTCAAGCCGCAGCTCACAGTCCTTTTCGACGTCTGAGAGGTTCTGAACGCATGATATATAGGAGCACCTCTTTTCTGGAGATATGCTCAAGCTAGGCTGGTTCTCCACAGGCCGGGGCCCCGGCTCCCGCAACCTGCTCAAGGCGGTCATGGACCAGAAGGCCCAGGGGAAGCTGGACGCCGAGATCTCGTTCGTCTTCTGCAACTGGGACAATACCGAGGTTCCTAATCCCCGTCACGACCAACGTGCACTTTTCTTCGATCAGGTGCGCAGCTATGGCATCCCGCTCATAACCGCCTCCTGGAAGAAGTTCCGGCCCGATCTGTGGAACACCGACGAGATCGCCTGGCGGAATGAATACGGCAAGGTCCTGCGCGCCGAGACCGGATCTTACGGCTTCGACCTCGGCATCCTCGCCGGTTACATGCTGTGGATGGACGACAAGACCTGCACCCAGTACAATATGCTGAACCTCCATCCCGCCCTCCCGACCGGCCCCAAGGGAACTTGGGAGGAGGTGATCTGGCAGCTGATCCGCGACGATGCTGCCGAACAGGGCGTGATGCTCCACCTCTGCACCAAGGAGTGGGATCGCGGTCAGGCTCTGACCTACTGCCGCTTCCCCATCCGCGGGGGTGTCTACGACGCCCTCTGGGCCCAGCTAACGGAGAAACTGAAGACCCGCACACTGGATGAGATCCGCGAGCAGGAGGGCACCGACGAACCGCTCTTCCGGCAGATCCGGGCCGACGGCGCCGCACGGGAGCTCCCGCTGACTGTTGAGACCATCCGCCTTTTCGCCGACGGGCAGGCAGAGATCCGCGACAAGCAACTCTACAGCCGCGGAGAACGGCTGACGCATCCCTATGACCTCTCGGCAGCCGTGGATCGGGCGATTTAAGATGGACGAATACGACCCGATGGCAGAGCTGGGCCTCATCCACGACAAGCAGCTCGTGCTGGAGCCCCAGGGCTTCCTCGTGCGGAACAATATGGCACGGGAGCTGTGCGACCGCTTCATCCCCGATGGCGCCAAACTGTATGACCTCATCGATCGCTACGACAACGTGACCGCCAACGTCCTCAATCGGGACGACACAGGCCACTCGGCTGACGTCATGCGCATGATCGCCCCGTTCCTGAAGGCCTTCGGCGCCAGCGACTTCCTGGTCCAGCAGTTCTGCGATGCTACCGTCCGCCCCCTGCCAGAAGCAGAAACTGTCATGTCATACTTCCTACAGACACTGCCTACCTACGTCAACACCATGATGTACAGGCACAGCGCCGATGCAATCTGCACCAAGCTGCACATTCCGCCTGAGATCGTCAGCGCAAGTGAGCTCGATCTGGACGGCAACGAGATGAACCGCCAGGAGTGCCGGGACCTGCGGCAGATGGCTGTGGACATCCTCGCCCTGCCACTGCCGCAGGAGAGCTATGTACTGAACGTCCCCCTCGAGCTCAGCCCGGAGGATGTGCATATGATCTCAGTGCTGGATGACGTATTCCTGCACCGGCTTAGCGGCTCCGCCGCGTTCAGCATGATCGAGAAGCTGCGGTCGGTGGGCGCCAATGAGAAGGCCTACACAATGCTGGAGATCCGCAAGCAGGCGCAGGTCGACCTGGACGGCACCGCATACATCGGCGGCGAGACCATCGACTACCAGGTAATGGACTTGATCAAGGACAGCAACGGGCTAGCGCTGGCCTTCAACGGAAGCGAGTTTGCCGTCCACGGCGCCAACATCGCCGTCCTAGCCGACGACTGCACCGCGGCCGCGGTGCTGGTCGAGCAGTTCTACAACGAGGGCATCGAAGCCGTCTTCGACCTGGTCGAGCACTGGTCCCGGAAGGGTCTGGAGAAGCTCGAAGTCCCAGATCGGAACCTGGTTGACACACTTCTGCTGGATCACCCGAAGAAACTCCCAGAGGTATACCGCGTTACGCGGGACAACGTGAACCAGATTGCCGCGAAGAGCGACGCCTACCGGCGGAAGTTACTCGCGCCGCCGACAATGCCGCGGAAGCGGACCGCTCCCAAGAAAAAGTAAGTCTCATTAAAGCAGATGATAGAACCTCGATGGCATCGTTGCAATGTTTTATTAGCTTTTATGAGCGCCGCAGACCTGCCGGGAGCACATAGGAAGACCGAGAGGCAGATACAGGTGCACCACTGAAGACCAAGAAACAGATGTCCGAGACATCCACCAGACCGTAAATTCAACCCTGCACAACATCTTGTCAACGTGGATCTGGTCGCAACCTATTGGCGGCAGACTGACCCGTAACGAAAGAAGCAACGCTGTCGTCGTAATTTTATGCGCCCCGATTCGGACGAAGTACCCTGTCCTGATTGAGTTGGCCGGCATATTGGCAATCCGACCTGAGCCGCCGGTCGCCGCCCCGCAGAACGGGCAGTAGAACACGTCGGCGAAGATTCCCCTGCCGCATCCCGGACAGAACATGAGTCTCGGGGCGCTGTATCACATAACTGACGCTTACCAGGGCACACGGCCGGTCGAATCTACCGCCCGATTGTACTGCTGTGCCAGGTCATAGGCATCGTAGGCCTGCCAGATGTAGTATGCGAGATCTGCGAGGGCAGATAAAGCGATAAGCGTGATGCCGATAAATGGACCGCCGAAGAACGCAGTTATCATGATGAAGATCGCACTGCCTTCGATAATCAGACCGCCCAGCAGGATACAGATCCCACGGATAGCTCTGCCCACATAGATCTGCCCGACGCCTGCTATGGCGAACAGCCCCAGGATGAGCGCTAGGACGAGTGCAACTCCGGCGTCCTTGTGCTCCGGCCGCATATTGTATGCATTGCAAGTCGAACCTGCTCCGGCACTGCCGATCGGCGCTCCGCAATAAGAGCAGAACTGCGCTCCAGGTGCCAATTCTTTGCCGCATCTCTGACAAAACATAGGAACTGCCTATGCGACACGGGCACAATAAGTTGACGGTTACAGTCGGTCTCCAAACTGACGTAAGTTTGTGATCTGACACTAGCTGGAACCCATAATCGAGAATGACCTAAGAATGCGCTTGCAACCATGAATTAGTCATGCTGTCGATCTGCACCAGCACCCAGACCATGAAATCCAGGCTACTGCCGTCCGATACGTCGATATCGGGAGCCGACGACCCGCCACCCCAAGAGCGATGGCACCCACAGTGAGACCGGAGTCGTGCCGATTCAACCGATATGCCAGAACATCGTTATCCAGCATCTTGGCTATAGACGGGCTTGGACGGCCGCTAGCAGAATGCATGGGATCCCTGCGCTGTTCTCCACGACTGATTCACCCGTCCGGACGGTGAGATGTCGCCCAACAGACTACGTCGGACCTTCGGACAGCGCTACATCGAAACAACTTGGACCCTGAGTCCGCCTCGGTCCTTATGGGTCACAAGGTCACGCGGACGACGAAGCTTTACTACGCCCGGCGGAAGAATTCTGCCGCCATAGACAAAGCGCGGAACGTGTGGTGCGATTCGGACCCAAAAAAATTGACCGCTGAGAGACAACATGCTGGCATGGCAAAATGGTGCTCCAGGCGGGATTCGGACCCGAGTCCCGGCCTCGAAAGGGCCGGATGATTGGCCGCTACACTACTGGAGCTTAAATCGCGCCTATGAGCAGAACGCTTATAATTTTTTTGGCATAAAACACAATGAAGACCGACCGAAGCCCGCAAGAAATTCTTCTATTGGCAGGCAGACATGTGTTTACATTGTCCGATGATCCGTTACGGGCAATCTCGATAGAACTTATCTGAGGATACGACATCTGATTGTACATAACGACACCGCCGAGACGAACAGGACGGTGACGCTGTCATTATCCGACTGTGACACAGCTGTCCTCACCAACTGCTGCACGAATACCGTTGACTTATTGTGGCGAGCCTCATTTTCGATCTGCACATGATACAAATGGCTTACGTTATCGGTCTCTGCCTGGCATTCATCCTCTTGACTGGCACCTCGTAAACCTGGTCCAGAGCCTTGGCCACGCCCTGGTCATGCCCATCCATGATGACACCGCACTCGGCCAGGCATGACCATCCATCGTCGCGCTGCTCGTCGGTGCTGTGATTGCTGCGGCCATGCGGAAGTATGTCTTCTAATTGAAGCAGTCCGCGAGTAGAATCCAACAAGTGTGCCGGCCCCAGTGATAACAAACCGGCAATTTTCAGCACAAACGTTTATAATAGAGTGAACCGCATGGGCTCGCCTATAGGTGAATGATTATGACAGCCACTGCAGGTAACGACCAGTTCGAGAGTTCCGAAGAGGACGTCTCGCGGGTCAGGCTCCCCAATATCAAAGAGGGGGAGATGTTCGGCATCGCCGACCAGCTTCTCGGCGCTTCGAAAATCAAGGTCATGTGCGAGGACGGGCAGTCCCGTGTCGGTCGTATCCCCGGGAAGATCAAGAAGCGGATGTGGATCCGTGAGGGCGACCTCCTCATCGTCGCAATCTGGGATTTCGAGCCCACCAAGTGTGACGTGCGGTTCCGGTACACCAAGACCCAGGCAGTCAACCTGAGCAAGCGGAACAAGATCCCGAAGAACCTTGACATCTTCTGAAAAAGGTGAGCCATGCCCGAGCCATCCTATGACGAGCAGTATGCCTACCTCGAGTCGCGCATCGACGACCTAAAATCCCACCGGACGGGAGACGAACGCCAGACCGAGGGAGAGGTCTTCGACCAGAAGACGCTGATGACCATCTACGGATTCATGACCCGCGGGTTCATCGACAAGGTGCACTACCCGATTTCCACAGGGAAGGAAGGCAACGTGTTCTACGCGACCACCGAGGACGGCGACCCGATGGCCCTGAAGATCTACCGCACATCTACCTCCACCTTCAAGCGGGTGGGCGACTATATCGCAGGCGACCCGCGGTTCAAGGGCATCACCGGCAACCGCTGGAAACTGATTTACGCCTGGGCGGCAAAGGAGTACCGCAACCTGCAGCGGTATGAGGAGGCCGGTCTGCCGGTCCCGTCGCCTATAGCGAACGATAAGAACTGCCTGCTGATGGAGTTCATCGGCGACCGCCTGGGCGCAGCGCCACAGCTGAAGGATGTAAACCTGAAGCACCCTACTGACATGTACAACGAGGTCGTCTCGTTCATCATCGACGGCTGGCAGGGCGCGCACCTGGTCCACGGCGACCTGAGCGAATATAACATCCTGGTCCTGCGCGGCGAACCGTACTTCATCGACGTCGGACAGGCCATGACGAACGACTATTACAACGCCCGGGAGCTATTGGATCGCGACATCGCGAATGTCAATCGGTTCTTCCGGAACCGGGGCGCGAGCATCATCGAGCCCGAGACCATCAAGGCAGAATGCCTGAAGACGGCACCGCAGCCTGATGACGACGATGAGGATGAGGAGGGCAGCACTGACGACAGCTGCTCTGACAGAGAGGAGGATGAGGAAAAATGAGGTCGATCAGAATTCCCGGTGACCGGGTGGGCGCGCTCGTCGGCAAGGACGGCAGCGCAAAGAAGCTCATTGAGGGGCGCACCGGCATCAGACTGCAGGTGGACAGGGAGGGCGAGGTGACCTTCGACGAGAATGCCGAGGGCGTGGAGCCGATCATGGCCCTGCAGATCATGGAGGTCATCAAGGCCGTCGGCCGGGGCTTCAACCCCGACAAAGCCCTAAAGCTGCTGGACAGCGACGATATGTATCTTGAGACTGTCGACATCAAGGAAGCAGTCGGCGACCGCGCGAGCCAAGTGACCCGCGTCCGTGGCCGGCTAATCGGCCGCGAAGGCCGGACTCGGCAGCTCATCGAGGACCTGGCGGATGTCTACATGTCCGTCTACGGCAATACCGTGTCGCTCATCGGAAACACCGTCGGCCTCCCGGTCGCCAAACGCGCGGTCGAGATGCTGATCGAAGGCAGCGAGCATTCCACCGTCTACCACTATTTGGAGAGCCAGCGGCCGAAGCTGCGCATCGCTGAGAAGGGCTTCGACATCTGAAGGCACGGAATCATATGACAGAAGAATGGGTTGCAGAGGTGTTGGAGAAGGCCCGTCCGCTCGCGGCGCTGGGCCTGTGCGACCACTGCCTTGGACGTTGCTTCGCGAAGAAAGGCACCGGCATGACCGACGTAGAACGGGGACAGCTTATCCGCACTGCACTGCAGAAGAACGGGGCAGACTGCCTGGCGCAGTCGCCATGCCCCCTTTGCGAGGATGCCTTCGACATGATCCCGAGGTTCGCTGAGGCCGTGGCAGAGAAGGTTAATGCCGTGCAATCAGACAACTTTCTGGTCGGTTGCAAGGCCGATCCAGCCGCGCTACAGAAAGAGCAGGAGATTTGGGCGCAGTACAGCGTCACGGAGACCGCCGAACCACTCAAGACCGAGTTGAACCGGGAGGTCGGCAAAGTTGCCCTTCCCCTCATCAACCGTGCTGTCGAGTTTGCCGAGCCACAGGTCGTCGCCTGCGTCGACAGCCGCTTTGCGGAGGTCACTCTCGACATCGCACCGGTGTTCATCGCCGGTCGCTACAACAAGCTAAGCCGCGAGATTCCGCAGACCATGTGGCCCTGCCGGCTTTGCCACGGCAAGGGCTGTTCCCGCTGCCACGGCACCGGAAAGATGTACCAGACCTCCGTCCAGGAGATCATCGGCGATGTCGCCCAGAAAATGGCGGGCGGCACCGCGAACGCCTTCCACGGCATGGGCCGGGAAGACATTGACGCCTGCATGCTCGGAAAGGGCCGGCCATTCGTCCTCGAAATCAGCAGCCCGAAGATCCGGAACATCGACCTCGATGAGCTTGAGCGCCAGGCAAACGACTCCGTTCTGGCACAGTATCGCGGCCTACACTTTGTACCTCGCAAGGTGGTCGCACTCTACAAGACCTCCGACCCGGACAAGACCTATAGAGCGAAAGTACGTGCGGATGGGAAAGTTAATAAAGAAAGAGTGGATGAAGTGGCCTTATCGTTCAAGAATGTCCAATTAGCCCAGAGGACTCCCGAGCGGGTAGCGCACAGACGCGCCGACCTGATCCGGAATCGCACCGTCTTCTGGGCCAAGGCTGAAAACGTCGGGGATGAGACCTTCGATCTCGTCATGAACACGCAGTCCGGCACCTATGTGAAGGAGTTCGTGTCTGGCGATGAGGGAAGGACAACCCCGAACTTCTCCCAGGCGCTGGGAATCCAGTGCCGGGTGGAAGAGCTCGACGTCCTGGACATCGACTATCAAGAACCAGAAGAGTGAGAATCATGGTACAAGCATCCAGAGGAACGAGGAGAAAAACCCGCCAGCTGCTTCAAAAGAAGCCCCGCCAGCGCGGACTCTCCCCCATCACCAGAGAATTCCAGACTTTCGAAGAGGGTGAGAAGGTCAACATCGTCATCGACCCAAGCGCACACAAGGGCATGCCCTTCGCACGCTTCCAGGGCCTGACCGGCGTCGTCACGGGCATCCGCGGCGAGGCTTACGAGGTCAGCGTCAAGGTCGGCGACAAGACCAAGATCGTCCTGTCCCGTCCCGAGCACCTCGTTCGGAACGTCCAGTAAACTGATTACTCACACGGTGATCAAGATGACTGACGGTAAGTATGTTACATTGGCGGAGGTTCGGGACCTCCTCACGGCCGAGAACGACAAGCGCGAGCTCCTCTCTTCGCAGAAAGCAGCGATGGAGCAGGCGCGCACGGTCTCGCCCCTCACCGTCGAGCAGGCGAAAGCGCTGGTCGCGGAGGTTTCCGCGGTTCCCAACGTCACCGACTACACCGCCGTCAAGATTGCCGACATCCTTCCTAAGTACCCTGACGACGTTCGCGCCATATTCGCGAAGGAGCGGGTCAACCTAGATACGACGACTGTCAAGCAGATTCTGGACATCGTGGCCAAATACCTCTGAAGCAGTTTCCGGAGGGATACTATGGAAGAATTCGCCTACGTTTTGGACTATATGCCGCAAGGCGCACCCGGCGGCAGTTTCGACCGTAAGGAGCCGGTATGCTACGCACTCGGCGAAACAGAGTTCAAACTCTTCGAACTGGTGCCCAAGAACGGTGCCACTATTAACTTCGAGGATCGCGTTTACATCGGCAAGGACGGTGCCCAGCGCACCGCCATAGACCATGTAAAACGGCGGGTCGGCATCGAAGAACTCACCAACACGGCGCAGTCTGAGCTGGACTTCGCTGTCACTGCCATCGTCAAGGCTACTGAGTCTCGTTTCGTCCGGTTCTACAACGAGGCCGGCCCAATCTCAATCCGGAAGCACCTCTTGGAGGAGCTCCCCGGCCTGGGAAAGAAGTCGATGCAAGCCATCCTCGACGAGCGGACCAAGAACGGTCCGTTCAAGAGCTTTGCCGACATAACTGCCCGCGTCCCGATGGTCAAGAACCCCGAGAAGCCGATTGTCGCCCGCATCGTGCTCGAGATAAATGATCCCAGCCGCAAGCGGTACCTGTTCGTGTCAAGATGATGGGTAACACAGGCCAGTTGCTCCGGCAGACCGGAGTCACGCCCAGCAAGAGCCGTGGCCAGAATTTTCTCACGGACAGCCGCATTGCCGACCGTCACGTTGCTTATGCCGGAATCGAACCTGATGACCGTATCCTCGAGGTCGGACCCGGCCTAGGTATTCTCACCCAACGTCTTGTCAAGGTCACGGACAAGCTGACGTGCATTGAACTTGACGAAGGCCTCGCTGACTACATCGAACAGACCTACGGTGACCGGCTCACGCTGATCCGCGGCGATGCCACCAAAGTTCCCTTTCCGCCGTTCGAGCGTTTCGTGAGCAATCTGCCCTACAGCGTCTCGACGCCAATAATTTTCAAACTCCTGGAGCAACCGTTCAAAAAGGCCGTGGTCATGGTACAGAAGGAGTTCGGCGACCGCATGGTCGCTGACGTGGGCAGTCCGGACTACTCCCGTCTGACCGTCAACTTGTTCTACCGCGCAGAATGCCAGATCCTTGAGAACGTACCTCGTACGCGCTTCAAGCCACAGCCCAAGGTGGATTCCTGTTTGGTATCGGTCGAACCCCGTCCGGCGCCTTTCAAAGTGCAGGATGAGGCCACATTCTTTGCGGTCACCCAGGCCTGCTTCGACCACCGGCGGAAGCAAATCGGCACCGGCCTGAAGACCGTCGGTCTGATAGACGACGCAACGGACATCCCGTATGCCGACCGGCGGATCGAAATGCTCCGGCCGGTCGAGATCGCCGAGATCGCCGATGCAGTCTACGCCCGGCACCGGGCCTGAAGACCTGACGCCGGCACATTTTTCTTAACGCGAGAGCACCACAATCAGCGCGTTACCGTCAGTGTCCAGCATGACGATGCTCAGGATTTCTCCGTCATAGGCGAGCAGCACCCGGTTGGAGATGTCTCCCGCACCCGCGTAGGCATAGCCCTGCCAGATTGAACCGCTGCGCTGTAACAGGACCCCGGCGAGATCGTACGAGCTGTCGCCGACCTTCAGCGTGGCACAGAACACTTGACTGTCCTCGCTCAGCAGGGTCAGACTCACCGCACCGGCAGCGCCGCTCTGTCCATCGGCAGACATCGTCACAGCAGAGGAGGCCTGCCAAGCCTCACCACCCAGATTGGGCGCATCTTTACTCGGCACGGCCGTTCCGCAGTAGATCAGCTCTGCCAAAGCCCCGGAACTGCTACTGCCACCGAGGATCAGCCCTGTGCTGCTGATGGTCGCCTCCGTCACCTGCCCGACACCGATGGCAAACCGGACATTGACTGTCGCCGTCGGCGCCGGCGAGAGTGCGACTGCACCCACCATATCGAAGGTCGTTCCGTCGGTCAAAGTCGCAGACAGAGTCATTAGCGACCCGTCCTGCGTGACCGTGAAAACAGCCCCGACCATGTCAGCATCGGATATTATCAGCTCTCCGAAAAGCAGGGGCACAGCCGTGCAGGTATAGCTCTGACCAGTGAAAGAGGGAACTTCCGTCACATAGAACTGTGTCGGCTCACGGGCATAATACAGCGTACCGGCCCAGGCCGTGCCGTCCGCATCCGTACCTACCGCCGAGAGAATCAGCAGTTCGGAGGACCAGAACCGACCGGAGTAGGTGAAACCGCCAGCCGTGAAACTGATGTGCGTCCCGGAGCAGTAGCCAGCGAAAGCCTGGACTTGCCCGATGCCGCCGGCATCAAGCGTGCCGCTGCAGAGTGACCCGACGATAGAGCTGATGGTCAGGGTACAGGATGGCGGATCAGTATGCGTTACACTGTCGGTATTTGCCCAATCCTGCTTCGAGATCTGCCAGACGCCGGTGTAGTCGGGCGCCGCCTCTTTCAATGCCGCAGTACAAATTTCGCCGCTGCCAGTCACTGTTGCGGTCACCGAAAGCGCCGTACCATCTGTTGTCCTTAGTGTTAGCGTGCCGCAGATGTTGCAGTCGCGGTCAGCAAGCACCGCCAAACCGACCCAGGCACTTCCCCAGCGATGGAAGGTGCCGTTGAAGTAGTACTGTGTCTCGGCCACTGTCGCAGAGCCATAGAACCGTGTACCGCTCTGACTCAGAATCTCCACAGTAAGGCCGGCGCTCCGCGCCGTAAACTCTCCCTGCTCATTCAACATGACTGCCGTCTCCGACTGCCAGATTGCATCGGTTAGCACCGAAGCGACTCCGTCCGTTGTACCGCAGCAGACTGTCTCCGATGCAAAGCCGTTGGCGAGATCCAGTTGCATGGTGTCGGCTGTGAGGACGATGCTCATTGAACCGCTGTTGTTGCAATACAGCCCAGAAGCCGAATCGACAGTGGTCCGACCGTAGGCCAGGGCCGCGACCGTATACCATGGTTCGCTGCCATCACCTGGTTGGACCAGGATGCGAAGAGCGGCGCCATTCTGCTCTGTCACCATGAAGACCGTCCCGCCCATGCCGTCGGCATAGTTCTCGTCATACTGCACGAGCGCCACAGAGTCTGTGACAGTATAGCTCCGGCCTTCGAAGTCGGCAATGTAATGCATCGGGACAGCGGCACCATTGCGCACGAAGACAACACTGCCCGCCCAGAAGTGGCCGTCATCGTCGATTGCCGTGATGCACGTGAATAGCACATCGTCCGACCAGAAGACCCCGCTATATTGGCTGGTGCCGACGGAAAAGTTAAGGCGGCCGCCGGCCAACGTCCCGACGAAGTTACCCAGGTCTTCGGTGCCGTTCACGAGTAGACGGCCGCTGCAAAGGCCGTCCTCAGCCGCGGTAAGCGTAAGAGTGTCGGCAATAGCACCCTGTGATGTTCCGTCATCGCAGGTCCATTCCTCCTGGACGCTGGTCCAGTCTCCGGTGTAGTCGGTCTCAGCAGGAGCCACGTAGACAGCCGCGAAAACCAGCGCTGCCACGACCGCAGCCGTTGCCAGCATGATACTGATAAGTGTCCTTTTCTCCATTCTATCGGGAGAGATTCAGCATCCGCCTATTTAATGAATCGACCGAACGCCAAGGCTACAAGGCCGCAGCGAATGAAGATGACTGCACCAATTCATTCCCGTGCCCGATTCAACCGACAGACCTTGCTGATAAAAGTCACGCCGACAGCGAAGCACCCGCTGACGATGACCTTCCCGACCTGAATTATGAAGTCGAAGATGATGGTCCGCCATGACTGAGCCCGACCAGAGTTTTGCCGCCAGTGCCGCTCTTCGCGTCGAATGCATCGATGGTCGCGGTTGCATTCTCCGTCATCTTGCTGCTGACTTATCCGGCAGCGTCAATCTATGCCGTCTCACTCACGGCTCAGGTGCCGGCATAGTCGGATTAGTTGTCCGCAATGAACCACGCCTTAGCCGATACGACCGCCAACGCAACAACGGCCAATCTCGTCCAGGCCTTCATTTCGATGAAGAATGATGATTTTATAACGCGGGATATTTTATTTCAAGAATATGGATGATAATTTATAACAAAGAGAAGGCCCTACCCTTGTTCTGATTATATGCAAATAGGTATCGTCGGCAAACCAAATGTCGGCAAATCCACACTGTTCGGGGCAGCCACCATGGCCCCCGTGGAGATTGCAAATTATCCTTTCACTACTATCCAGCCCAACAAGGGCGTCGGTTACGTCCGCTTCCCGTGCCCGTGCAAGACGCTCGGCGTAACCTGCACCCCGCACAACTCACTGTGCATGAACGGCACCCGCATGATACCCGTCGACCTTCTTGACGTCGCCGGACTGGTCCCCGACGCCTGGCAGGGCAAGGGGCTGGGCAACAAGTTCCTGGATGATCTCCGTCAGGCCGATGCGTTCGTCAACGTCGTAGACGCCAGCGGCGGCACCAACATCGAAGGCGAGCCCGGCCATATCGGCCAGTACGATCCCACAGAGGATGTTACCTTCCTGCGGAACGAGATCGATTGCTGGATGCGGGAGATCCTGAAGGACGGCCTGGGCAAGATCGCCCGGCAGGCGAAGATGCTGGGCAGCAAGCCAGAAACCATCCTCGCCGAGCGGCTCACCGGTCTTAAAGTCACCGAGGATCAGGTCAAGAGGGCGCTGGAGAAGGCCCCGTTGCCCGCTGATCCCACTACTTGGACCGACGATCAGCTACTGAGCTTCTGTACCGAGGTCCGCCGGATCTCAAAGCCGATGATTATCGCCATGAACAAGGCTGACATCACACCGGATGCAAACTTCGCTAAGCTGCAGGCACTGGGTGACCAGACCGTCGCCACCATGGCCGAGACCGAGCTCGCACTGAAGAAGGCTGCCAAGGCCGGGATCGTGGAGTACACACCAGGCGACGAGACTTTCAGAGTGAAGGACGGCGTCAAACTCAATGAGGGCCAGCAGAAGGCCCTCGAGTACATGGCCGCCAACATGAAGAAGCATCACGGCACCGGTATCCAACAGTGTCTCGAAGACGCGATCTTCAAGACACTCGACTACATCCCCGTCTTCCCTGTGGAGGATGAGAACAAGTATACCGACCACTTCGGCCGGGTACTTCCCGACTGTTTCCTGGTGCCCCGCGGCACGACCGCCCGCGAGTTCGCCTACCGCATCCACACCGACCTGGGCAACAAATTCATCCGGGCCGTGAACGCCAAGACCAAGCGGACCGTCGGCGCGGACTACGTGCTAGAGCCGGGCGACATCATCCGCATCGTCGCCAATAAGTGAGCTGCCGATGGGCCCGTGGGACGTCCGGCTGATCAGTGCTTCGTACAGCAGCACCCCGGAGGGGGAACCTTATGTCGAACTCTTCGGCAAGACCCGCGAGCACGAGTCGATAACCATACTAGCATTCGGCTTCCAGCCCTACCTGTACGCCGTCGACCCCGCGCCAGCACTGGAAACCCGGCTGAAGGATGATCAGGAGGTCGCTGCGACTGCACACGCAATGCTCACATACAAGGGCCATGAGCACGACTGCCTGAAGATCACCATCAAGAGCCCGTGGCGGGTGCCAGACTACCGGAACCGCCTGATCAACGCCGGCTTCAAGGTGTTAGCAGGCGACATCCAGTACCACGACCGCTTCATCTACGACCGGGACGTGGCTGCCTGTATCCGCGTGACCGGCGAGCCCGTCGACTACGGCTACGTTTCGAAGATCACAATCAAGCTGGAGTCATTCGAGAACATAGAACCATTCGACCCGGGGCTGAAGTACCTCTCGTTCGACATCGAGAACAGTATAGAGAAGCAGACAATCTATACGATCTGCACCATGACCGAGGAGGACGGGGTGTTCAACACCCCCGAGCCGATCTACGGCGATGAGAAGGACATAATCATCCGCTTCGCCCAGCTCATCGATCGGGAGGATCCGGACGTCATCACCGGCTACAACATCGACAACTACGATATCCGCAAGATCGCCGAGCGTGCCGCTGCTGTTAAGCTAAAGGATCCCCAGCCCTGGGGCCGGGACCACGGCCAGCCGCGGCTGTTCAGCGAACGGTTCTGGCGGGTTAAGGGCCGGCTGATAGTCGACGCCTGGTGGGCAGCCAAGCGGGAACTCCGCCCGAAGCAGGAGACGCTCAACGCCGTCTCACTCCAGGTGCTGGGCGAGCAGAAGCTGGACGTCGACCCAAAGCACATGGACGAGGAGTGGGTCCAGAACCGCGACAAGGTCGTGAAGTACTGCATTCAGGATGCCGCGCTCGCGCTGAAGATCCTGCTGGCCGTCGGCACCGTCCGCAAGGGCATGGATCTGGCGGCAGTCACCAAGCTGCCGGTGGAGGACGTGCTGGTCTCCGGCACCTCCACCCTCGCGGACTCTCTCCTTATCCGCGCCGCCGACCGCAACGATATCGGCGTGCCGATGAACGGCCGCCGCTCGAACGAGGGGGATGCCATCGAAGGCGGCTATGTACACACCATGAACCCGGGGCTATACCACTGGGTGGTAGTGCTGGACTTCAAGTCCATGTATCCCTCGCTGATCATTGCCAACAACATCTGCTTCACGACGCTGGCCAAGGACGGCGAGATTGTAGCGCCTTCGGGCGCCCGCTACCTGGCGCCGGAGCGGCGGAAGGGCCTGCTCCCGACCATCCTCAGCGGATTGATGGCCCAGCGGGACGACATCAAAAAGCAGATGAAAGCCGCTAAGGATGACAAGGAGCGCGCATACCTGAACGGCCTTCAGGCCGCGGTCAAGGTCGTCATGAACACTTTCTACGGCGTGTTCGCATCCTCGTTCTACCGCTTCACCGACAAGTCCATCGGCGCCTCGATCACGGCCTTCGCCCGGGCCAACATCACCGGGATCATCAAGACGCTGGAGGACGAAGGCCACCCGGTGATCTACGGCGACACGGATTCGGTCTTCGTGCTGTCGCCGCACCCGAACCTCGAAGAATCGGTCGCCTTCGGCAAGGCCCAGGCCGAACGCTTCTCCAAGGGCGGCAAGACTCTGGAATTCGAGAAGCTGATGGAGCCGCTGTTCTCCCACGGCAAGAAGAAGCGGTACGTCGGCCGGATCGTCTGGCCGGACAAGCAGGAGGAATTGCTGGTACGCGGATACGAGATCCGGCGGTCGGACTCCTTCGACCTTCAGAGCCAGATGCTTACGCAGCTCTTCGAGAAGATCCTCGACGAGCAGAACGAAGCAGCGCTTGCGCTTGTAAAGGGAACCATACAGGACACGATGGAGGGCAAAGTCGATCCGGCAGAATTGGTCATCTCGCGGACATGCCGCGGACTCGAAGCCTATGAGTCGCCTGACAGGATGGCTAACGTGCAGGCCGCGAAGAAGCTTATCGCGCTGGGTTACAACTTCATTCCAGGTATGAAGGTCTCATGGATTGTTACTGACGGCGACCACACGCCGCAGCAGGTCGAGCCATACGTTAGCGGGGCGCCGTTCACCGCCAAGCCCGACTACAAGTACTATGCCGAGCGGCTGGCCCAAATGGCCTCGCGGGTGACCGAGGTCTTCGGCTGGAGCGAGAAAGACCTAATGACTGGAGCACAGCAGACCACGTTGGTAAACGGCGGCTTCGAAAACCGCCAACCGCGGAAGAGCGAACCGACAAGGACGACAGCTCCCGCCGCCCCGGTGGCACCCAAAGTCACCGAGCCAGCGAAGAAGCCCAAGAAGACTGCATCGCTCGACGACTTCTTCTGAATGACCTGCGGCAGGTTCCCCCTTTGCTACCTTGCCGAAAGCAGGAAAAAACTAATCATCAACCGCCGATATCGGCGCGATAATCATGACCAGAACGAAGACCAATGCTCTGCTGGCAGCCGCCGTCATTGTAATCGCCGGCTGCGCCGTCGCCTTTGCAGCGGCCGACCTGAATCACCAGTCGGCAGAAAGGCAGGACCGCGACGAGCTCTACCAGGTCTCACTGCTGGCCGGCCTGATGTCCGGCGACTACTACGGACACGTGACCGTTGCCGAGCTAAAGGCGCGCGGCGACACCGGACTCGGAACCTATGACGGCCTAAACGGCGAACTGATCATGCTGAACGGCACCGTCTACCAGGCCAAGGGCGACGGTACCGTGAGCGTCGCCGACGACAACCAGACCGTCCCATACGCCAGCGTGGCATTCCTGGATGCCGACCGCACCGAGAGCCTCGGCGCGCTGGACCTCGCCGGACTGAAGGATGCGCTGAATGCCCTTGTCGCGGCCGAAGGTGCGAATCAGGTCTATGTCGTCACCGTTACTGGTACGTTCGCCTCGGTGCACGTGCGGAGCGAACTCGCCCAGACCGAGCCGTACAAGCCGCTGACCGAGGTACTGGCGACGGACCAGCGGGAGTTCACATACAGTGATCTGAGCGGAACGGTCGTCGGGCTTTACTGCCCGGACTATCTGAGCAACTTCGACGCTGTTGGCTGGCATTTCCACTTCATCAGCAGTGACGGGACACAGGGCGGACACCTGCTGGACGTCAGTATGACGGCCGGCACCGTAACAATGGACCGGCAGGCCGGAATCGAACAGTACCTCCCGAACACAGACTACTTCAACAGTCTCGATCTGGTCGCCGATGCAAAAGACGTCGATGGCATCGAGCATTGATTAGATCTGCAACCGCGCAATAATCACACGGCAGGCCGCGGCGATCTCCGCGTAAGCAGTCGCAAAGTCGCCTGAGTACCACGGGTCAGCGACCTCGCCGCTCTCGCCTGCGTACTCCTTGAGCAGGAAGACTTTGTGCTCCGGGCCGGTACCGACGAACTCCTCCATATCGCGGAGATTGTCGTAGTCCATCGCCAGGATCAGGTCACTAGCCGCATAGTCTGCCGCCGTCATTTGCCTGGCCACCCGCGGTGAGCACGGCACTCCGTGGGCCACCAGTACATCCCGTGCCGGCGGATATATCGGACTGCCGATCTGCTCGGCGCTGGTGGCGCAAGAATCGACGGCCAGCCGTTGCTCCAGCCCCTGCTGGATTGCAAGGTCGCGCATTATGAACTCGGCCATAGGGCTCCGGCAGATGTTGCCGTAGCAGACGAAGAGGAGTCGGAACATACCGGGGCCATCCGCTCCCTTCTATGAGGTCGTTGCGGCGCTAACGCGCCCAATATGTTTTAAATAGGCCCTAGTCTTCAATGTGTATGCAGAGTCTGCGGATTCTGACGGAAATGTACTCGCTAGAGCGAATCCGACAAGGTGATTTTAATGGCTGACGAAAAAGCAACCGAAGCTCCTGCCAACGTGGGCGGGAAGAGCATGTACAAGTACATCGCTGAGGCCTGGCACAACTCATCTAAGACATATGTGAAGGCACTCAACACCGAGCGCAAGATCCAGTGGAGAAAGGACGAAAACTTCCTCCGGATCGAGAAGCCTACCCGGCTGGACCGGGCCCGGGCCCTCGGATACCGCGCAAAGCAGGGCTATGTCCTTGTCCGGGCCAAAGTCCGGAAGGGCGCGCTACAGAAACGGCAGATCAAATCCGGCCGCCGCGCAAAGAGAAAAGGAGAAGAACAGCTCGTTGTCGGCAAGAGTCTGCAGCGGATTGCAGAGGAGCGGTCCCAGAAGAGATACCAGAACCTTGAGGTCCTGAACTCCTACTGGGTCGGCGCCGACGGTCAGCAGGAGTGGTACGAGGTCATCCTCGTCGACCCCGCCTGCCCGGTGATCCAGCACGACAACAAGATCAACTGGATCTGCGACAACAAGCAGAAGAACCGTGTCTACCGCGGACTGACCTCCGCCGGCAAGGCGGGCCGCGGCCTGAACAACAAGGGCCATGGTGCGGAGAAGGCCCGGCCTTCCGCCGCTGCGAACGGCAACCGGAACAAGTGAGTTTCGGGCTTCTGCCCATAAACCTCTTCCGGGTCTCGGCTTAGCCGGGACCCGTTCTTTTCGATTATTGCCTGTCAAATATATGATTACATCATGATTATCGAGGGCAGTCCGCGGTAATGGGTGCGAAGACGAACAATGTTGACAATTCCCTTATAACGCGGATCCTCTGAACTGCGCACTTCGTACACCAGACGGTGCTGGCGGTTGAGCCGCCTCGAATACATACTCTCGAGCTGACCTCTGAGTCTTTCATACGGCGGCGGATTTTGAAAAGGATTGACCTCCAAAATGACCAACAATTCTTTGGCCTTTTCTGCTAGCGGATCCCCTTTCAGCAATTCCAAGTCTTTGATGGCCTGCTTGGTAAAGGTCACAAGATATGCTTCCAATCTACCGTCTCCAAATCGGCAGTCTTGGTCTTCCGGGCCTCTTCCACTGCAGGGAGCGTGTCAGGATCGGAAAGAACATACATTGTCTCCATCACCTCATTCCATTCATCCTCGCTGACGAGGACGACGTTGCCCTTCTTTGAGGTGATAATCACCTTCCCTTCGGTAAGTGCCTCGTCTACCACCTGATAGAGGTCATTTCGAGCTTGGGTGACGTTGACGACAGTCATGCTTTGTTATCTATGACCGGCCATTTAAACGTACGCTTTAACAGCCGTACGTGAACCTTCTCGCATTCAATCGGAAAAGCTGATCATGCTTGTACAAGATAACCGATGCCAATCGCGGGGACTTCAGCAGACTGTGCCATCCTGGAATTCAGGCAGCCTCCTGCTGCATCGTCTCGATGACCGCGGCGACCTCGCCGTCGCTCATCCCGACCGTCGGGAAGTAGACTGGCAGGTCATACAGTTTCGCGTCGTAATGCTCGAGATCCGCCAGAGTCCAGCCCTTGACATAGCCGAGCAGCCGCGACGGGAGATCCTCGCTCTCGTCAGTCTTCAGGCTCGGGTCATACGCCCGCAGGAGCGCATAGTCGCGCTTCCCGCGCACATAGACCTTGCACCCGCGCTTCATCATGAGCCAGGCCGAGACCAGCCCCCGGTCGTCGTCAACGTCTGCAAGCACCCGGCCCTGCGTCCCGATCGGCAGACCGGCATGACAGTAGACATAGTCGCCGAAGATGTAGGAAGTCTTCGGCCGGACCTCGACGTAGAAGGTGACATCCGGACAGTCGAGGTCGACCGCCGGGTCCTTGTCTAGGTTGGCGTCCCAGATAGCATCGCCGCATTGACGTGCGACATCCATACTGGTGAACGGCTGATTGCCCTCACGGCGGGCACGTACAGCGTAGGTCTTGCCTTTGACCATCCGGCTCTTTGAATACTCAGCAGCCTTGGCCGTGATGCTAGCCATGTCCGAGGCGCTGGTCTCGGCGACCGACAGCGAAGCTACGCCGAAGACCTTCCGCAGCGACTGCACGGCGCGTTCCAAATCCTCGGCCTCAACGTAAAAGCGGGCCTCGCCCTTGGTAACCAGCGCCTCGACGCCGTCCGCCATGAGCATCTGCAGAATGTTGTCCTTCATCCGGTTCTCGAACCGGGTACGGACAGGCGTGCTCTTCAGCCCGATCTCCGAATACCTCAGCAGCAGAACGGCCATAACGATTGTTTCCTCATGCCTACCTTATGATGGCTTTGCTTTTTTAGTTTGCCGACAGCCGAATGTCCAAATAATGTTACAATAAGAAATTAATAGCATTCCGCCCTGAGTTCAACCATGGATCCCGTCATGCTCATGGTCCTCCTGCTTATCGCCATCGCAGGCGGTCTCGTAGGCTCGCTGTTCGGTCTCGGCGGCGGGATAATATTCGTACCGGTGCTGACGCTACTGTTCGGTCTCGACGTCACTGCGGCCACTGCGGCCAGCCTGGTGGGAGTCGTTGCCTCCTCATCCGGCTCGGCCTCAGTCTATCTGAAACGGGGCCTTTCCAACATACGGCTGGGGCTGCTGCTGGAACTGACAACCTGCGTAGGCGCCGTGATCGGCGCCATGATAGCGGTCTATCTGGCTGACTGGGTGCTCTGCCTGGTCTTCGCCGCCGTTATGATATATAACGGCCTCACGATGGCCTTCACCCCCGAGCCTAAACCGGGCCGGGCAGGCGGCAAGGGAAGCCGCCAGTTCGTATGGAGCAATGCCGACGGCATCCTTGAGGAGCATACAGTCGACCATATGGCCAGCGGCGCTGCGATGTGCACTGCGGCCGGTGCCCTATCGGCCATGACCGGCGTGGGCGGCGGAACAATAAAGGTCCCGATAATGAACCTCCACATGCACGTGCCGATTAAGATCGCCAGCGCGACCAGCAACTACATGATAGGCCTGACGGCGTTCACTGGCGCACTGGTCTACTTCATCCAGGGCGCAGTGCTCCCGGACTACGCTGCCGCGGTGGCCGTGGGCGCCTTCGCCGGCGCGTTCATCGGCGTCCATCTCGACAAGCGGCTGAACGCCAAGGCGCAGAAGAAATACATGTCGGTCATCGCATTCCTGGTCGCAGTGCTGATGCTCCTCAGGGCCGGAGGCTTTCTATGAACGAGGTGCCGCCGGAGAACGTGCAGACCGGACAGGTCCTGCGGTATGCCAGCTACGTCGGCGTAGCGGTCATGGCAATCGGCCTGCTGTTGTCGGCCCTCGGCATGGGCAACACGGTAACGCTAACCGGAATCGGCCTGCTAATCCTCGGCCCGCTGGCCGGACTGCTGACCACACTGTACTTCCTGGTCAAAGAAGGCGACAGGCACTGGGCCAGCGTTGCCGCACTCCTGTTGGCCATCCTGATCGCGGCCGCTGTGCTGACGTATTTAATTTGAAAAGCACGCCATTTGCGAACGCCTGCGCAGACAATGATATGAAATGGTGCAAGAGGCGGGATTTGGACCCGTGGACCGCTAGGGATTAGGCCCTGAACCTAACGTCGTTGGCCATGCTTGACTACTCTTGCAGCGGAGCAGGCTATCGCTTAGTTCTATAAAAAATTAAGTGTGGAAAAAAGTGACCGCCCCCCCTCAGCCAGGGGGCAGCAGTTTAAGGCCTTCAGGCCTTCATGATCTTCATCCAGCCGCCGCTCTCGAAGATGGCGAGCTTTCTCTTGTTAAGGATCTGCTCGAACTCATTCCAATCGATGACGGAGAGACGGTCGTTCTTGCCTTTGGTGAACTGGATGCCGTCGGTCCCCTTGACCTTACCCGGCTTCAGACCCTTGACACTTGCGATTTTCTTTGCCTTGTCGATGGTTATTTTCTGCATTGCCATTCTCTCAAATCCCCCTTGCACATGCCAGACGCATGCCTGAATAAATATCCAGCTAGTTTGTATTTAACAGTTTCTTTATAGCCAGACGAAAAAAGGCCGTTTTGCCTTCTGCCTGCTGGCTCCGCAGAACACACCGACACTCTGAAGATCGGGGAAACGCATTATATCACCCCTACGCAATAAGGCGTCATATGCAGCGGGGAAACAGACTGGTCTTGACTTCGACGGCTGAAGCCGACATGACGCCGGAGGACGCTCTGGCCGTCGGCACCAATGTCGGCGGCATCTACAGGTCGGTCGCCGTAGCCATCGATGCGGCACCCGGCAGCGGCATGATTCGGAGCGCTTTTATCGCTGGCCTAGTCGCCTCCGGTGCCCGCGTCATCGAGGCCGGCATTGCACCCACGCCCGCGGTCTGCTACGCCTTCAAGGAAACGTGCGACTGCATCGCGATGATTGGCAGCCCGAACGACTACGGCATCATCAGCGGCATAACCCTCTACAACCCTGACGGCTCGGGTTTCAGTACCGAACAGCTGCGGCAGATCCTCGAGACCGGCCGGGCGCCGCTGCCGGACTGGCGGGGTCTGGGGGCCGTCCAGAACGATCACAGCGCAAACACCCGCTATCTGAAGCGCATGGAATCCAGCGGCCTGAAAGCGGACGGCTATGTCATCGTCGACTGCGGCTGCGGCAGCACCTCTCTGTGTGCGCCAGCTGCTCTGGCGGCTGCTGGTGCAGATGTGGCGAGCGTGAACTCCCACGTCGACGGCCGGCACGTCCCCCGCTCTCCCGGAATCGGCCGGACGGAGCTGACCAGCATTGAAGAGTTCGTAAACGCGAGCGTTGGCAGCATCGGCATCGCCTACAACGGTGACGGAACCCGTCTCGCTCTCATTGACGAAGGCGGCAAGTTCGTCTCTGGCGACCGGGTGCTGGCTCTGATGCTGATGTATCTGCGGCCGAAGGTCACGGTCATACCCTTCGACGCCCCGGGCATCGTTGACTACGCCTTTCGGCAGGATATCCATGGGAATACCGACGATGCCGCGATGCGGCAACAGCGCCGGCTCATACGTGTCCGTGGCACGCTCAACGACGTAACCGCCGCCGTCCGTCAGAACCACGCCGACCTGGGTGCCTTGGCCGACGGCACCTTCATCTTCCCGGAGAACAGCCTATGTCCCGATGCCATCCGTGCCTCCGCCGTTCTATCAGATCTGGCCGGCGTGCGCAGCCTGCGCGACATACTCGCATCGTTCCCCACTTACTACAGCACGACAGACCAGATCCGCTATCAGGGCAATCAGGACCTCTTCGGCCGGAACCTTCTGCGGAAGCTGCGGGAATATGACATCGACGAGATTCTCGTAGTCAGCGGCTGGCGGATCGTGATGAAGCACGGCTGGTTCATCGTCTCAGCCGATGAGCGGGATCCCGACTATATCCATATAGCCGCCGAGTCCACCGACAAGGTGTACCTGGTAACGATGATGGAGCAGGCGAAGGCTATCGTCCGCTCCTGCGTCTGAACGGCTCAGTCTGTCGACGGCGACACCGGCTTCGGCCCCTGCGGCGGGAACTTGAACTCGGTACCGTTCGCCAGCAGGATCGGCAGATGGATCTCCTCGCCCGAAGAGTTGTATGCCCGCCAACTGCGCCAATTGTAGGGCTGGCAAGTGATGAAATGCACTCCGCCCATCTGATTGAAGCTGACCTTGTCGTCATCCGATGCCTCGTTGGAGAACCCGGGGTGAGAATGGGCTGAGCCGCTCCGGTCGAAATCGACCGGATCCATCCAGTCCATCAGGATGCTGTGAGAATCGCCGAAGATCGTGCCAGGTAGCATGACTATCTCATCGATCACGCCGTCGTGCTGACGATGGAGACAGATGAACTCGTCCGGGTAGGTCGATTTGGCCGACTCGTTCAAGCCGTCGATAAAGTCGAGACTAACACCGCGGATGGTCTTTATCATATCGCATTCACCAGCTTCTCTCTCACTCTGGAATAGAAATCCTTGTTGAAGCTTATGAACCGCACTTTGTCCGCTGACATGGTGAAATCGATCTTTGCACCGCCCGAAATCGGGTACTCCGCCTGTCCGTCAATCACGAGCAGGCAGCCCTTGTCGAGCACGCATTCGACAGTAATTTTGGAGTTCGCCGGAACGACGAACGGCCGGGAGGCGAACTTGTAAGCCGCCATCGGCACAATGACAAAGGCATTGACCCGCGGATCGATGATCGGCGCACCCAGACTCATGGCATAGCAGGTCGAGCCAGTCGGAGTCGAGACGATGATGCCGTCGGCACGGACCTCGGTTGCCAGCTTCCCGTCCACGTAGACCTTGAATTGCCGTATCTTAGCGACCGAGTCGGTGTGGATGACGGCTTCGTTAACTGCTGGCTCGACGTACTCGCCGTTGACAAAGGAATCCAGCTTGAAACGGGCATCGACCGTGAAATCGCCATGGATGAGACGGGCTATGCCGGCCTCGATATCCTTGACATCGATCTCAGCCAGGAAGCCCACGCCGCCGGCGTTGATGCCTATTAGCGGCGTCTTGTTCTTCATCGCCGTGCGCAGAATGGTCCCATCACCGCCGATGGTTATGATGATGTCCGCCTTGATCTGCTCAGCCGGGACGCCTTGCCCGCCGGCGAAATCCGCCGCGGCCTCATCCAGCACAACCTGCTGTCCTGACAGCGCCTTAAGCACCCGCGCTGTGTACTGTTGCACACAGGGAACACCGGGATTGACGACCAGCCCGTAGGTCAGCCGCTTAGCCTCCATCAGGCTGTTGCGCATGACGAAGTCGAAGAGCTCCGGGTCGCTGCAGGCCAGGAAGTTAGAGCGAGTGGCAAGGTCGAACGGCATGTCGAGCGGCTCGCCCTTGAGATCGAAGACACAGCCGCCCGCTTCAGTAAGGAGGAGATAGCTGGCCGCAATGTCAACAACCCGGATGCCACGGACGTAGCGCTCGGAGTCCATAAAAAAACCGTCTGCCTGGCCCTCGGCGACCAATGCCATCTCGAGGGAAGCGCAGCCGTAGGCGCGGGACGATTTGACCCGCTTGGCCAAGGCGAAAGCATCGGGCGCCGCGCCGTTGCCCAGATATATCATCATGAAGAGCTGGTCGAGATCCATCGGCCGCACGTGCAGCCGCTGGCCGTCCTTGTAGGCGCCCTTGCCTTTCTCAGCCCAACGGGTTTCGCCGGTGGCCAAGTTCCGCAGGTAGGCTGTGTGAATGTCAGCTAGGCAGTGCGTGCCGACCGCCATGGAAACGGTGAACAGCGGCACGCCCGCGATGGCATTGGATGTTCCGTCGACCGGGTCAAGAACCAGCGTCTCCGCGGCGCCATTGTCCACGAAACCGATCTCCTCGCTTAGGACATTCAGCGGAATGTGTTGGCGCGCGATGTAATCCAGTACTGTGTTCTCCGCAATCTTGTCGATTTCCGAGGTCGGCGTGCCATCGGCGCCCATCTCTACATCCCGGCCGCGCTCCTCGAGGGTCGGAATGCGGTCGACGGCCTCCTTGACCGCATCTGCGATGGCCCCAAGCGTTTCCAAGAGCTCACTCATATTACTGGATTATCGGTCCTTCGTATTAACGATTTTTTGCCTTACAGGGTATCGTGCGCCCTCATCTTTTTTAACTAGATCTCCGTGCCGAAATACCATGGAACCGCTGGCATTCAGCAACGGGACAGTGTTCGGTGAGGATGGCCACCTGTACACCGTTTCCGCGGCCCCCGGCACGCGGGTCTACGGCGAGCGCACGCCCGTTGTGGGCGGCGTAGAATACCGGGAATGGACCCCACTGCGTAGCAAACTTGCAGCCTATCTAGCCAAGGGCGGCCGGTGCCTGCCGATCCAGCGGAACAGCAACGTCCTCTACCTCGGTGCATCCAGCGGCACGACCGCCTCTCATGTCTCCGACATCGCGGCCGCCGGGAAGGTCTACTGCGTCGAGTTCGCGCCCCGCATGTTCCGCGAGTTGGTTACGAACTGCGCTCCCCGCCCCAACATGCTGCCGATACTCGCCGATGCCACACGGCCGGCCGAGTACCGGTTCATGGTCACCGGCGCCGACGTGGTCTACGAGGACGTGGCCCAGAAGAACCAGGCAGACATCCTCGCCGACAACATGGACACCTTCGGTGCCTGTTACGGCCTGGTCGCCGTCAAGGCCCGTTCGGAGGATGTCACCGCCGCTCCAGCAGCAGTCTTCGCCCGCACCGAAGCCCGGCTGAAGGGGCGTGGCTTCAAGATCCTCGATGCACGCAGTCTCGAGCCTTATGAGAATTCCCACGAGATGATCGTAGTGGAGCGTCGGACATGACACCGGACACCAATGACACAGTCTATACGGTCGCCTTACGGGGAAATCGCTTCCTTATGGTCTGGAATCCGAAGCGTAACGGTTGGGAAATGCCCGGTGGCCACGTACAGCTCGGCGAATCGCGCCTGGATGCCGCCAAACGGGAATTCCGCGAGGAAGCCGGCTATGAGATTGAGATCCGGGATGTCCGCGACCTCGGCTACTGCCGGGTCTTCGCCGCTCATCTCGGCCCCCGCACCCCAAACGCCTGCGAGATGACCGCACAGCTCTTCGACGCAATCCCGACACCATTGTTCTTTGACCGGACTGAGTATGAAGAGGTCATCCCGTGGGCCCGTACCGTACTCTCCACCAATCATTAAATAAAAGTTAACCCTCATAAGCGTGGTGTTCGACCGTTAATCGGCCGGCGACCGACCGGTTCTCGCTGCTTCGACAGACGGGCCGGGCCTGGCCGCATCCGCACATTTCCCCGCACAAGGGAGCGAGAATATGGAATTCGCGAAATATGTCCAAGTGAAGAAGTTCGACGACCCCGCAACACAGGGCCTGACTGCCGGCAAGTGCCTCGTCTTCCCGAAACTGGACGGCATCCAGGTCAGCTGCTGGCTAAACGATGATGACCAGTTCCGGAGCGCCGGCAAGGACGGCAAACCGGTTCCCGGCTTCGACGCTTACTCCCAGGAGCACAAGGACATCGGTTACTTCCTGCAAGACTACCCCTACCTTCGCCTCTACGGCGAGTTCATCGGCAAGTCCCCCGCCTACAGCCAGGACTGCTGGAACAAGTGGTTCGTCACCGAGGTCTGTTCAGAGAAGAAGAGCATCGCCTACTCCACCAAGGACGAGAACGGCATCTCCGTTGCAATCATGGACGACGGCCATTACTGCCTACCCTTCGATGTCTACATGCCACTGATGAAGAAGTATAACCTCGACTTCGTCGCCCCGCTGAAGACCGTCGAGAATCCGACTGCCGCCCAGCTGCAGGAGTTTGCCGACAAGGAGAACAAATGGCACTCTGACGGCGAGTGCGGCGAAGGCCTCGTCATCAAACGGTATGACTTCAAGGACGCCAGCGGCGCCCAGGTCTGGGCCAAGGTCATCCGCACCGGCTACCAGAAGCAGACAGCCATCGCCGCCGAGGAAGGCAGCGAACCAATCGAAGAGCGCCTGGCCTCAGAAATCGTGACCGCTGAACTTGTAAAAGATGTCGCCACTGGCCTTGAGAACCCGAATCCTGGGCTGGTCATCAACGCTGTCTGGACCAAGATCACTGAAGAATGCCTGCCGGCCGCAAAGGCCAAGCACCACAACCCCGCAGTCGATATGAAGCGGTTCCGGAAGGACTGCGAGACTAAGATCCGGGCCGTTGCACCCGAACTCTTCCACGTGAAGAGCGCCTGAGACTCTCCCGACAGAGGTGGCATTATCAGGGCTTGGCCGATCGGCCCATAGAACCCTTTTAATACTGCTTCCCGATTGGGAGACTTAGCCTCGCCGCCAATACGATTCAAAGAAGGATCACTATGGCAAGAATGCATACAAGAAGAAAGGGCCAATCCTGCTCGAAGCGCCCCATGATTTCCGAGAACCCGACGTGGGTACCTCTCAGTGCCACCGAAATTGAGGGTCTCGTCGCCAAATTCTCGAACGATGGTGTCACCCCGGCCAAAATCGGGCTGACTCTCAGGGACCAGTACGCAGTGCCCAATGTCAAGCTCGCGACCGGCAAGACGATCACCGAGATCCTCACAGAGAAGAACCTGAAGCCTTCCCTGCCTGAAGACCTTACCGCTCTCATGGTCCGCGCAATCAGTCTCAACACCCACGTCAAGGCGAACCCCAAGGATTTCGCCAACAAGCGGGGTCTCGAGATGATCGAAGCGAAGATCAGGAGACTTGAGCATTACTACAAGGACAACGGCGTCCTGCCGGCCACCTGGAAGTATTCTCTCGCTGACGCGGAACTGATGCTCAAGTGAGCACCATGGACGATTCCGTCCTTCCACCCAAACTTCTTTCCACTTTACAAGCGGCTGCGGAGCTTATCCGCGGCCACGACTTTATCCAGATTTATTCACATTACGACGCGGACGGCATCACGGCCGCTTCTATCGCAGCCAAAGCCGCGCTACGTGCAGGCAAGCAGTTCCGCGTAACCATCATGACCACGCTGGATGATGCCAATATGGCGGTCATCGCCGGCACCAAGACCGAATGCGTACTCGTCACCGACCTCGGCGCCTCCTTCATCCCGCAGCTTGAGGCCCTGCCCTGCGACGTGATTGTCCTAGACCACCACACGCTGGGCGTCCAAGCGCAACGCATCTGCTACGCCAACCCCCACCTATACGGCATTGACGGCATGAACGCCGGCTGCGGCGCGACGATGGCTTTCCTGTTCGCCATCACCCTCGACGAACGCAACTGGGATCTCGCCCCGGTGGCCCTGGCCGGCGTCGCCGGCGACCGGCAGCACCTAGCCGGCATGAAAGGGCTCAACGTCTTCCTGCTGGAGGGCGCCGTCCAGCGGAAGCTGGTGCAGCTCCTGCCCGGCTCACTTATCCCGGTCGGCAGCCTTGCTTCGGCGCTCTACATGAACACCGACCCGTACATACGCGGCGTGAGCGGCAGCTCCGACGGTACCGCGCAGTTCCTGGCGGCCGCCGGGATCCCCGACAATAAGGAGGCGCAGGACCTGAGCGACGACGAACGGATGCGGCTGTCCTCGCTGATCGCCGTGAAGCTCATCGCGCAGCACACCTCCCAGGAGAAGCTCGAGGAAGCGGCGCGCACCCGTTACTATCTACCTGCCTGGCACACCGACGCCGAGACTCTCGCCGACATGCTTAACGCCTGCGGTCGCCTCGGCCTCGCCGGTGTCGGCGTCGCCGCCGGCCTGGGCGACCCACGCTGCCTCGACCAGGCTCGGGAGCTTGCGGCGAGCGCCACCCGGGCGACAATGGATGGCGTCCTCGCAGTCGATAACGGCGGACTGTGCCAGCTCGCCAATATACAGTGGTTCGATAGCTCCGACTCCGGCTTCACCGGCATGGTCGCCGGCACAGTGATGAACTACCTCGGCGACCCCGCCAAGCCGACCATCGGCATCAACTGCTCGGAGCCGACCGCGAAGGTTTCATCGCGGGGCACCAACGCCCAGCTCGCTCGGGGCATCGACCTCGCCAACGCGCTGAAGCGCTCCTGCGACGCAGTCGGCGGCCAGGGCGGCGGCCACCGGATCGCCAGTGGCGGCGCCTTTCCCAGCGCGCGGCGGGAGGAATTCCTCACCAAACTCGACAGCATCATTGGCGAGCAGCTCGCCGCAGCCGCGAAGAAAGTCTGAAGGCAACTTTGCATAACTTTTCATTTTCTGAAAAGTAAAAAGTTAGCTTTTCTGCTGACTCAATCCCGCCAGGTGACCTCGACCTCATCAGTCCGGAAACGCTGCCTGACCTCCGTCTCGTCAATAGTCATGCGGACGCCTGAGCGGTACATTATGTTCCCTAACCAGGCAATCATCGCGCCGTTGTCCATGCAGAAGTGACGGTCAGGGACGAACATCTTCCCGCCCCGCTCACGCGCCATCTCAGAGACCATGTCCTGCAGCCGATGGTTCTGCGCCACGCCGCCGCCCAGCAGAACTTCGTCCTTGCCGATGTGCGCCATGGCCCTCTCGGTAACCTCGGTGAGCATCCCGAACGCCGTTTCCTGAATCGAGTATGCGATATCCTCAAGCCGACAGCCCTTGTCTTTCAGCGCCAGTGCCGCAGTGAGAATACCGGAGAAGGCGATGTCCATGCCTTTTACCGAATAGGGCAGGTCCAGCAGCTTGTCGCCGTCCTTTGCTAGCTTCTCCAGCGTAGGCCCAGCATAGAAACCTAGACCTAAATCCCGTCCGAGCTTATCCAGCATGTTGCCGATGCCCACGTCGTGGGTTTCGCCGAAGATGCGATAGCGGCGGTCGGAGTAGGCGATGACCTGCGTATTGCCGCCCGAGGCGTAAAGCAGGACCGGGTCGGTGCAACCGGTGGTGGCGTTGCCGATCTCAATGTGCGAGATGCAGTGGTTGACTCCGATGATTGGAACGTTAAGAGCGCAGGAGAGCGAGCGCGCGGCAGTACCAGCAACCCGCAGGCAGGGCCCCAAGCCCGGACCCATCGAGAACGAGACCAGATCGATGTCACTCAACTTGACACCGGCCTGCTCAACGGCCTTCTGGATGTCGGCCGCGACGACGTCGGCATGATGGTTGGCCGCTTCTCTAGGGTGAAGTCCGCCCTGAGGCGGCTTGTACATGTCGACGACATTGGACAGAACCTTCTTCTCTGAGTCGACAATGCCCACGCCGAGCGTGTGCGCGGTACCTTCGATGCCGAGCGTGATCATTGTAAGGTGATTGGCATAACTCCCGTAAAAAGGGTTGCCCTGCCGGATAGTCAGCAACTGAGCCAGCATTCTGCGCTGACCAGGAAGATGTCGCTCTCAGAACGGAAAGTATAATAAGCATAAGTCATTACACCATTCTTACTGGGCTCATGGTCTAGGGGTTATGACGTCACATTGACATTGTGAAGGTCGCCAGTTCAAATCTGGCTGGGCCCACCATACTTCACTTTAGCTCGCTTTCGGCATCTTTTTGCCTATTGCGCACCCATAATTCCGTTTCGTTTCATTCTGTCCGCTCGTCTTTCAAGGTCAGCGCAAGCCCAGTCACATTGAGGCCTGGCACGAGAATAATCGCCGCTAACAGACCCTGTACCGACAGAACTCTCACAGCATTGAAGATTAAAAGAAAAGGCCGAAAACCAGCAATGCAGCCATGAAACTGTAAGCCAGACGACAATGAACTGAAGCAGCCCAGCATCAGCGGCCAGCCGGATGATGATAAGCGTGCCCGCCAACACCAGCATGCAGGTGATGAAAATTCAGAAGACCGCCGCTGAGTCAATTCCGAAATCGGCGGCAATGGACAGCGGGACGATGCCGACGATACTACTGTCGAGCCCACCATCAAAGTTGCAGGGAAGGCATCTGTCAGCATTGACGCTGTGCCGGTCTTGGAAATCAGTTCGTTACAGACCTTCAGACATCGGATGATTCAGCCGCGATAGTTCGCCAGAGCCTGCAGGTTTGCATCGGATGTCTGCGGCGGAACACCGCACTCAGGCGTAATCAGCGGATAACCAAGCACTGCATAGCGCCGGGCAGCCTGCCGAATTGCATCCGGAGTGCCCTGCAGCAGGATGTCGACAGGCATGATGCCACCAGCCAGCCGTACCTTCCCGCCCAACTGTGCCAAGATGCCTTCCGGGTCGGTATTGGTCTCGATCGACAGACAGGTCTCACCCAGTTCGGCGAGCTTCTTCCGCACCTCTGAGGTGTCGCCGCAGCAGTGGACAGTGCTGAACGCGCCTTTCATCGCCCTGATAACCTGTGGATCATGGGCACCGACATAAGCGTCGAACTGGTCCGGCGGCAAGATATCGGATTCGCCCTCGGTGACCATAACAACGTTATCAGCGACCTCCGCCAGCGCCTTGGCATAAGCGCACTGGAGCGGCTCAACAGCCGCTGGCCAGGCAGCTGCAAGATCCGGCGTCAGCATCAGCCCCATAAGGAAGTTCTCAGTGCCCAGCAGATGACAGGAGAGTGCAAGCGGATCTAGCATCGAGGCCACCACCATTACGTCCGGCTCCTCCCGACGGAGCCGCTCAGCTGCCGCGCGGACGACCGCCAGCCGTCCGCCGGCGATATATTCGTCCGGAGTCAGCAGTACAGGCATCTCCTCCGGGATCTCCCCGCTGCAGTAAGGCGTCGCACGAACCATCGGCTGCCTATTACGAGCACCGTGGTCAACCGTGCAACCGAGCCGCTCCGCTTCGACCGTAAGGCAGAACGGAACCCGGGCCACGGCAAAGCCGCACTGCCGGTGCAGCTGCCGAGCCAGCCGGACCATCTGTGCAGTGTCGAAATTGGCCTCCGGCCAGCCACAGCCAGCCACATCCATCTGGCTGACTGTCGCGGTCTGCGTGAAGACCGCCGGCGGCGGCAACTCCCGCTGCTCGCCGTTCAAAACCGCAACGAGCTCTTCTTTCGTATTCATATAAGGCGAACTACCGTGATACTTATTAAATCATAATTCACCGGCGCTGAAAACCGAGAGTCTCAGGGGAGAAGTGCGATGTTCTCGCTACGGATTACGTCTTTGTGCGGCAGCTTGCCGCCGAGGGCTTTGGCCGCAGCCTCGCTGCGCTTTCCGGCAATCAGCCGGACATCCTCAGCCGCATAGTCGGGAACTCCCTTGGCAATAACCTCGTTCCCACAGCGGAGCTCTACGACTTCGCCCGGCAGGAAGGCATTGAGCGCACCCAACACGCCAACCGGCAGAAGCGACTGATGCGTCGCCAACGCCTTGGCCGCCCCCTCGTCCACCAGGATGACGCCGTGACAGGCAACCGACTTCATCCAGCGGCGCTTTTTAGAGATGATCGTATCGGAGAGAAAGATCGTCCCGATATCCTCTCCGGCTACGGCGCGGACGATTGGCTGCGTCTCGGCACTGGAGGCGATAATCATACGGCAGCCTGCATCGTGGCATATCTTAGCCGCCTTGATCTTGGTCTTCATGCCGCCCACGCCCACCCGGGTGGTCGGATCACCGGCCATCTTCACGATGTCGGCGGTTATGTCGGTCACCGTCGGAACCAGTTTAGCCTCCGGACACAGTTTTGGATTTGCGTCGTATAGTCCGGCCACATCCGAGAGGATGATCAGCAGATCCGCGTCCATGCGGCTCGCGATGACTGCCGAGAGCGTGTCGTTATCGCCGAATACCGCCCCGATCTCTTTGGTGGAGATAGCATCATTCTCGTTGAAAATCGGCACCGCACGATAGGCCAGCAACGTCCTGATTGTGTTGTTGAGGTTGAGCACAGTGTCACGGTCAGCGTAATCGTCCATGGTGATAAGGATCTGGGCCACATTCACGCCGACCTTCTGGAAGCTGTCGTTCCAGCGCTGCATCAGAATGCCCTGCCCGACAGAGGCTGCGGCCTGTTTGACCGGAATCTCATTGGGCTTCGGACGCGCCTGCAGAGCCAGCAAACCGAGGCGGACTGCGCCCGATGAAACTAGGATGACCTCCCGGCCCTCGTCCTGCAGCTGCTTCACCTGAGTGGCGACGCTGTCCATGAACGAATCGGAAGTGGTGGTGCCCCCCTGAGTGATGGACGAGGTGCCGACCTTGATGACGATGCGCTCGGGGTCGCCCAGCAGTTCCTTCCGTCCGGCCATGTTAAACCCCATACCTGGCGTTTGTGAGCGTGAACTTGAACTTCTTCGCCTTCGGACCTACGTAGTCCTGTACAACCTGCCCCTGGCCCACCAGGACGTACTTGTAGATCATCAAGCCCTCCATGCCCATCGGACCGCGGGCGTGAATCCGGCCAGTGGATATGCCGACTTCGGCTCCCTTGCCGAAACGATAACCGTCGGCGAAGCGGGTCGAGGCGTTGATGAAGACGTCGGCAGAATCCACCCGCCTGGCAAACTCCCGCTGCCGCTGCACATCCTTGGTTACGATAGCGTCCGTGTGATGCGAACCGTGGCTGTTGATGAAGTCAATAGCCTCGTTGAGACCGTCCACGACCTTGATGCGTATGACCAGATCGTCGTACTCTTTCGTCCATTCGTCGTCCGCCGCCGGTACCGTCTTGAATGCCTTCAGCAACGCTATCGCCTCAGCGTCAGCGCGCATCTCGACGCCTTTAGACGCGAACTGCTCGGCCATCGCAGGCAGGAAGGCCGGCGCGATAGCACGATCCACCAGCAGACATTCGGCTGCATTGCAGACCGCGGGATACTGGACCTTTGAGTCGAGCGCTACATGCAGCGCAGTCGGAACATCCGCTGCGCCGTCCACATAGATGTGGCAGACACCGGCCGCATGCCCGAGCACCGGAATCCGAGTATGCTCCTGAATGTACCGAACGAAGCCGTAGGAGCCACGGGGGATGAGCAGATCGATATACTGGTCGAGAAGAAGGATCTCTGAGATGTCTTCCCGAGTTTCCATGAGTACGAAGGCCGCCGGCAAGACGCCTACGGAGGCCGCTGCATCGCGGAGCAGACTGAACAGGATACGATTGGAGCACAGCGCCTCGGAGCCGCCTTTGAAGGCGACGGAATTGCCGCTCTTGAGACACAGAGACATGATTTGCGGAACAACATCGGGCCGAGACTCGAAGATTACGCCGATCACCCCGATTGGGCAGCGCACCTGATAGAGCATCAGACCGTCATCCAGCTCCGTCGCGGCCATGGTTTGGCCGACCGGATCCGGCAGCCGTGCGACCTCTAGAAGGCTGGCAATCATATCGGTAATCTTGTCGTCGGTGATCTTAAGCCGCTTCACCAGCTCCACCGGGATCCTGCCTTCTGCCGCCGCAACGTCCTGCGCATTGGCCGCCAGGATCTCAGTGCGATGCACATCGAGCGCCGCTGCCATCGCCTGCAGTGCTTTGTCCTTAACTGCAGAATCGAGCGCGGCCATACGCAATGCCGCCTGTTTCGCAGCTTTGACTTCGGTGACCGTGTCTGCCATAGTAAGGGCAACGCCGTCCATGCTTTAATTTATTCGATGCACGCGACTTATGTTTTTATAGGGGCACTCGGTTGGGGAGGAGTACGGCCGAGGTAGCCAAGCCCGGTATGGCGGTGGTCTCGAAAACCACTGTTCTCTGAACTCGGGAGTTCGAATCTCTCCCTCGGCGCCATTCTGATTCCAACGGTTCCCATCACATGGCCTTCCGTATTTCCCGACAAACTGCTGATTGGCATCATTTCTCTGAAATAACATGCCTGTTTTGATGTGATTTAAAATAGCATGAAGCGGAGAACGTCCTCTGGACGAAATTGTCTATCGGAAAAGAACCGAAGTCCGAAACCTGCGCATACTGTAACAACAGCCGGCATCTATGCTGCACTCGGGCCATGCTGATCTGAAGTCACTGTATCCATATTGGAACCCATTTAATGGACCTGCCAGTCCTAGTTACTATCAGCACTCTGCTACTCTTCTTCATCGAACCGTGTCGGTTTGCATTCTACCGAGACTGGATTACAGTAAAGGCCCCTTAGACCAGCACGATCTAGCTCATAGCCATCGTCGTCCGCGAGTTAGTCGATATCCGGGCCATACAACAGTTAAATGGCCAGAGCCTCTGACTGACTACATAACGGCAGACTACGCCCCGTCATTCGACGACGAGCGCTTGCATCAAACAATTGCCAGACAACTTGCAGGGTGATGACCAGACGGTCGTGCTGCTCAGGCAGTTCGGATACGACTGCAACATAATGATCTACAAAGTCTCTGGCAACGACCACTTCATGACACTGGCTCGCGTGTCAGAGGCATTCATCTGACAAGACACTGGCGCCGCGGATATCGTCTCCACAGCGACTCGAATCAAAACAGTTCCACAGTCTGTACCGGCAAGGCGACACTCGTCGTCTTCGACAGACTGAGTACTGTCTGTACAGATAACCAAACAACCTGCCTCCGGTTAGAATTCTATACTGTACATCAGCACCAGCGGCTAGAATTGGACCGAGATGACATCTTTGACCTGTATGCAGTCTGAGTTCAGCCGTCGTCCGACTTGTCCGCAACTGAAGGCGATCCGTTCTCGTCAGACACATACTCGAGGATATCGCCGGGCTGGCAGTCCAGTGCCCGGCAGATGGCGTTCAGAGTCGAAAAGCGCACAGCGCTAATCTTGCCCGTCTTGATTTTGGATAGGTTGACGTTGGATACACCCACGCGCTCAGAGAGCTCGTTAAGGGACATCTTCCGGTCCGCCATAACCCGATCCAGTCTCAACACGATCGCCATGTTATCAGAGGGTCTCGTCGGACTCCCGCTGGAGCGCCGCACCGTAGTCGAACATCAGCGAAAGCAGGTAGAAGAAGAACGCAAAGACGAGGGGTGCCAGGTCCCATGTGATGCTGAGGCTGGCGCTGACCGCCAGACAGGTCACTACATAACCAAAGACTGTCAGGACGAGCATGACGATCGCCGCCGACCGCAGGTAGCGGGCATTATCCGCCGTAAACGGCCGGCCACTTTTCGCTGTGCTCCGGAAAACCTTCCGCAGACACCAGCAGACGCCGATCAGCATGGCGCAGGCGATAATCAGGATACCGCAGAAAACTGCGAGTTCGAAGACCGTCAGACCGCTGTCTATGAGGTCGGCATCGCTGAAGACTCCGACCGCAGCACAGCTGCCGAACGGAATCAAGAACGCAGTGAAAAGCGCAACGCACACGAGCACGATGTCCAGGAGGATCTCGCCGACCCGGCACATCTGCTGCATCCGCGCCGATGTCTTCTGCTGCTCCATCGCTCTCCCTCCGGGGGCTGGCGGACCCCGCCAGCCCCAACCGTTCGCTCAGAGCTCTCTCCGCTGGAAGATCAGGAACCCGGCGATGCCCGGAACTAGACCCCACACCAGAAGAGCGAAGAAGTCCCGCACGGCATGAACTGCACCCGTTTCCGACGTCTGCAACGCCGGGATGCAGGTCTGGATGGTATCGGAGAGACTGTCGAGCAGCCACCAGGTGCCGCCGTGCACGTTCAAGATGATGACCGCCTCGATGATCGGGAACAGCATCAGCAGGAACACAAAGGTCAGTATGACCGCCGTGCTAGCCTTCTTCAGGAACGAGCTGAACAGTAGCGCAATGCCAGTGACCGCGAAGAGGTAGGCCAGCGCCAGCATTAACGACTGGAAGAAGCCATCCATCGAGCCACCGCCCGTCGCTACGGCCACCAAGAATGAGGCCAGGTAGTAGATGAGAATCATCAGTGCTTCGATCGCATAGCAGGCCAGGAACTTGCCCAGATAGATCGAGGACTTCTTGATCGGCCGGGTAAAGAGCACCAAAGCAGTACGCTCTTCGAACTCGGACACGACTGTCCCAGCAGCGAAAAGCACGCCGAGCAGCAGACAGATCAGGGTGACCCACATGATGTAGCTGCCGAAGATGCTGCCGGCTGTACCATGCAGGCCGTCGCCGAATACATACGGCAAAAATGTCATGAGGGCCCAGATTAGAATTACAATTCCGATGCACAGATACAGCTTCTTGCCCCGCACGAACTTGCGGATTTCATTCCTGGCGACAATGCCGGCCTGACGGCAGTCGTCGCGGTTGAAGGATCTCAGATCGTCCATCATAGTATCACTTCGACTCCTTGATGAGACTGAGATACGCCGCCTCAAGCGAATCCTCCTCGCTCAGTCCGCATACTCCTACGTCCGCGGCGGCCAGGTCCCGGAAGAACTGGGAGCGGCAGTCGCCAGCGGCCATGTCGAGGACGATACCGATGTCGGTGCCAGAACGATCGGCCGAGATCACGTGGTCCAGCTTCGCGATCTTCGCGAGTCCAGCGTCGTCTACGGCGGCGACCGTCCGCACCGTCAGCTTACGCTGGCCGGTGGGCTGGGTAATCTTGCTGATCTCGTCGTACATTAGCAGCTTGCCGTGGTTGACCAGCGCGATGCGATCGCACAGGTCGCTGACCTCGTGAAGCATGTGCGAAGACATCAGGATTGTCAGGTCATGGGTGCCGTTACGGATATTCTTGAGTATCTCACGAATCTCAGCCATGCCGCGGGGGTCAAGGCCAGAGGTCGGCTCGTCGAGGATGATGACACTCGGTTCGCCTAGCAGCGCCTGCCCGAGGGCGATGCGCTGCCGCATGCCCTTCGAGAAGGTGCCGATGCGCTTGTCTGCCCACTCCGTCATCTTGACCTTGGTGAGAATCTCGTCTGACTGAGCGGAGATGCTCTCCTCGCTTAGACCGATTATCTCGCCGATGTACTGCATGGTCTCGCGCGGCGTAAGATAGCTGTAGAACTCGGGCGTCTCGACGACAGTACCAACGCCGGTTAGCGCCGCCTTCGGACTCTTGGTTACGTCGATACCGTTAAGGTAGGCTTCACCGGAGGTCGCGTCGATAAGATGTGTCAGGACCTTCAGCGTAGTACTCTTACCAGCGCCGTTGGGGCCGAGAAGTCCAGTAAAGCTGTTCTTCTTTATACTGATCGTAAGGCCATCGACCGCCGTGAAGGACCCGAATGTCTTGCGGAGGTTGACGATTTCGATTGGGGACTCACTGCTCAGGCACATCCCCTCCTGCCGTTATGATGGTTAGGCACATTCATTGAAATGTCTCATAAATCGTCAGTATTTAACGATTATCATTAAATGATTAATTCTAAGCATAAATGCAATGATAGATTATTAAAGGGGAGCGAAGATGAACCGCGGCATGCAGCAGAACACCGTGAAGAAACTCGGCGCAGTCACCGTAGCTGCTTTCCTGGTCATTGTCATCATGACAGGCGCCACCTTTACCGGCATGACCGTTCACTCCGCAGCGGTTCTAGTTGTCTGTGAAGCATTGGGACTGGCGCTCTCGGGCGCCGTGATCTACTACGCTTACGAACGCTGCAAAGAAATCGATTCAGGAGAAGAGAAAGATGCTACTGACAACTACTGAGCATATTCCGGGCCATGAGTATGAAATCCTCGGACTCGTACAGGGCAACATGATCCAGACCAAGAACCTCGGTCGCGACATCGGCCAGGGTTTCAAATCCATGGTCGGCGGAGAGCTTAAGACATATGTCGAAATGGTCAACGAATCTCGCGCCATTGCTACCAAGAGGATGGTGGATCAGGCCGAGCAACTGGGCGCTGATGCAATCGTGATGATGCGCTACACATCTTCGACTGTCTCTCAGGGCGCGGCCGAGATACTGGCTTTTGGAACAGCCGTCAAATACACCAAATAAAACGAATGATAAGTGAAAAGCCGGCCCGTCTTCCGACTGACCGGCGATTTTTTTGGCGATCACTGAGCAGTGGCCGTGAACTTCTTCATAGCATCGGCAATCTGCTTTGGCGAAATGCCGATCTGCCGCAGTTCCGCCTTTACAGAAGCGGCCCGCTCCTTGTCGTACTGGTTGAGCAGCGAGAGATAATTGTGAGTCACCATCACGAAGGTGGAATCAGCTTGCTTGGCGCCTGTAGCCAGCTCCTCGTACAGGATATCGTAGGCCTTGCCCAGGTCGTTCAGCGTGCTCGCGGCATCCTCTGTGCAGGTCCAGGAGCGGTAGAGATAGGCTAGCGGGAGCAGCGAGTCGTAACTGCCGTCCGCGCGCGGGCGATCCAGGATTGCGATGACTGCGTTCATGTCGGCACGGAAGAAGCCTGGGAGCCGGCGCACACCCATCTGAATGTACTTAGCGCGACCCATCAGAGCGGCGGCGTAGACCTCCTGAAAGTCGGGGTACTTTCCGGCCGTCAGAATAGCCTGGTTGAGGGTATCCATGGCATCCTTCTCCTGACCTAGGTCGATCTGGCACTCTGCCACGCTGCGGGCGCAGTCAACGTAATCCCGCAGGCGCTCGGCTGTGACCTCCTCAACGTCCAGCAGCGCCAGGCGCTCGTCCTTTGCGCGGGCCAGCTGCTCAAGGGCACCAGCGAAGTCGCCGGTATCCTGAAGGGCAAGGCCGAGACTGTTGCAGGCCACGGCCAGCAGGTATGGATCTTCGGCTGGACGACCTGCCGCGGTCAGTTCCTCAGCGCAGACCAGAGCCTCGCGAAGCATCGGAACGGCAGCGTCGCGTTTACCGGCCAACGAGGTCAGGAAGCCGCGACTGACCGCGAAGGCCGTAGCCGCCACAGTGTTCAGCCCGGTGGCCAGCGGCGATATGTCGTCATAGATCTTCAGTGCACCCCGGATGTCGCCGCGCTGAAGCTTAAATGTCGCCGTGGTACCGGCCTGCTTAAGGCAACGGTCGCGGGTCACTGACGTCCAGTTGCCGGCCGCTAGTTTACGGTAGTCCTCAGTGATATCGGCACTCATCCGCTCAGCCGCTGCCGGACGACCAGTAGAATCATAAACCGCGGCGATCAAGGCCTTGGCGTCTAGCTCATCGAGCACCCGCGCTTCTTCCGTCTCGTAGTCCTTGCTCTGTGCTACCGCCACCAGCCTTGCACGGCATTCGCGCACCACTGGACTGGGTTCATACTCTTCGCCGGTCTCGCGAATCGTTGCACCTGTGTCGCCGTCCGGCAGAATCCGCGTCTTGACAGTGAACTTTCCGCACTGAGGACACGTGATGATGATGTCCACAGGAACTACTGCGCCGGTTTCGTCGGTGAAGTCCTGTGACGGAGCCGGCGTGATAGATCTCATCTGGCCGCACTTGGGGCAGGGCGCCTGCTGTCCCTCAAATTCTTTCTGCATGAGGCCCGGCTCCTCTGCTGCGTCTGTACGGGGATTGAATTCCATACATCCGCGTATGCTGGAAAGGGTTATTATTATTCGTTCCCCCAGCGTGCAATTTAAGACGGCGACGGTCCATCGCCCTGTCATATGACGGCCGAAGACCAGTTTCAGAATCCGCAGGGCGAAGAAGGACGGAAGGTCCTGGAGGAAATGAACGCCCACCACAAGGACGTGACAACATGGGCATTGGCGCAACTTCCGCGGCTCCGCGCCAAGCGGATCCTTGACATCGGCTGTGGCGGCGGAGCTGGCCTTCGGATGCTGGCCATGACCTATCCCGGAGCCAAGGTTGACGGCGTCGACATCTCCGCCGATGCAGTGCAGTACTGCCGGGAGCATGACAAGGCACTCATCGAGTGGGGCCGGCTGGCCGTCACCCAGTCCGGGGTCTCGGCGCTGCCGTTCCCAGACGGAACGTTCGATCTCATTACTTCCGTCGAGACCTACTTCTTCTGGCCCGATCCAGCGGCCGACGTGAAGCAGGCCGCTGCCAAACTGAAGGCCGGCGGCATCTTCTGCATCGTGACCGAGCAGTATCTAGACGACGCCCACCGTGTGACTCTCACCGAGCAATGCAAGAAATATCACATGAAGTTACTCGAGAACGACGTGCTGAAGGCTTACATGGAAGCCGCAGGGCTCACAGCGACCGTCATCACCGACCCAGAGCATAACTGGGCAACCTTCCTCGGCCAGAAGGCCTGAGTAAAATCAGTCGGACAATCTGAAAGAGGAACGGCGGGACTCTGACCACTGAAAACAAGGCGCGGCAGCAGAAGTTTCGGCGGGACCACCTTGATCCCAGTCAATGGCGGCTGGCTGCCTGGTGTTTCGTCATCGGATTGCTGGCCGGTTCAGTGTATCCTTCTATCGGTGGAGTATTGCGGCGGGCACCGGCTTCGCCCGTCAGATGTACGCTACCATAGCCACCCAACCATTGTTGCTTATACCGTGGGCAATCAGCATCGTTGCCGTCGGCTATCTTGTCTACCGCCTGATAAGATGGGAGCCGACCGCCAGCGGGAGTGGAATCCCACAGGTTAAGGGCACCGCTATGCTCGATCTGAAGATGCCCTGGACCAAAGTTCTCGTCGCCAGGCTCGGCGGCGGCATCCTGTGCGGCTTATTCGGACTCTCTCTCGGCCGCGAGGGACCATCAGTGCACCTGGGCGCCGCGACGGCCAAGTCTGTGGCTGATAAATGCAGCCGGGACAACGTCGAGGGGCGCTGCATGATAACGGGTGGTGCAGCAGCCGGCATCTCAGCTGCCTTCAACGCCCCGATCTCAGGTGTCGTATTCGCTCTTGAGGAGATTCACCACAACTTCTCAAGCGTCGTGCTACTGTGTGCTCTGACCGCTGCGCTGGCCGGCGATCTGGTCTCTATGGCGATCTTCGGCTTGGTCCCCATCCTCCAATTCGTCACCATCCCGGCTCTGACTCTGCCTGACTACATATGGCTCATACCACTCGGCTTCGTCATTGGGCTGCTCGGAGCTGGCATCAACCAGTTGCTCATCAACAGCCACCGGCTGTACACTAAGCTTCCGGCCTGGACCGCGCCAGTCTGCGCCCTTGCCATCGCCCTGCCATTCGGCATCTATATGCCAGAAGTGCTTGGCGGCGGCGAAGGCCTGGTTCGTCTAGCCGAAGAGGCGGAAACGGGCATCGTACTCGTCATCGGATTGCTGGTCGCCAAGATCATCTTCACCACGACCTCCTTCGGCAGCGGCGTACCTGGGGGCATCTTCATGCCGATCCTCGCCATCGGTGCTCTCGGCGGAGGCGCGGTAGGGCTTGCAGCCGTTGCGTGCGGAATGCCACACATGTATGTACCAGACTTCGCCGTGCTCGGTATGGCAGGCGCGTTCGCATCCTCGGTCCGGGCCCCCATCACCGCCATTATGCTGATCACCGAGATGACTGGATCACTGGTGCACCTACTGCCTTTAGCGGTCTGCGTGCTAATCGCCTACCTGGTTTCCGGCCTGCTGAGGACACGGCCGATTTACGACGTACTGCTTGAGCACTACCTCGGCCGCCACCCGGAGGCCGCGACATCAGACGGGAAACCGATCGCACTCCCGCCGAATCAGTGATTACCAGACATCTTCAATCTGGCCGGATGCCAAATCTTGAGAACGAATAGCGCTCCTTACCGACTGTCTTGTATCTATACTCGATGGCCTGCCGTGGGCATTCGTTGATACAGGCCAGACACTGCGTGCACGGCTGCGCCCAGACAGGGTGCCCATCCGCCATAGTGATGCTGTTCAGCGGACAGTTCTGCGCACAACGACCGCAACCGTCGCAGTCCGCCGTAAAACGGAACTTCCGGCCATCCACGCTTTGGTAGAAGCCGCCGTTGAACAGCAAGGCCTGCGCCTTGCCCTTCTTCATTGCAGGCGTCGGCGTAATCAGCTCGCCAGCCTTAATCCGCATTCCATAGGCCTCGAGCACTGGCCGAGCAGCAATGATCCGCATCCGGGCCTCCTCCGGCGGCGTGACCTTGTCGAGGATCAGGTAGTTGTTAGGCATGACCACAGATCCCAGACCACGGAACTCCAGGCCCTTCTCCTGACACAGCTTGCGTACTTCGGCCTCAGCCGTGCCGATCGACGAACCTGCGGTCGCCAGGAAATAGGCCTGCTTGGAACCAGTGAGTTCGTGGGACTGGATGAAGTCAAGGACGATCCGCGGTGCCTTCCAGGCGTAGATCGGGAAGACGAAGACGTACGGACCGTCGGAGGGAAGCGACGCAGTGCTCTGCGCCCGCAGCAGCCTGTTGAGTGAAACGGCCGGATCGCCAGTAACGCGAGCGAGAACCTCTGCCGCATACCTGCTGTTGCCTGTGCCGGAGAACCAGTAGATCATATTGGTGGCATGGCGTCCACATGGTAAATACCCTGTCGCTCACTTCAGGTAGACCCGGATCCCACCCAAGTCGGCGTCGTAATCGCATACAAGGTCGCATGCGGCGGTGAACGGCACCAACATTCCTAGACCGGCCAGGACGATCGTCTGGTCGGTGCAGATCACATTTCCGTTAAGATGCGGGCGCACAAGCAGGACCCGCCGGTCGGCGCTGAGGTGCACGAAGTAGCGCGCCTGATCGAACACCGGCGAACTGAGCGTGTCCGGCGCTTCCCGCCGGACACAAATGTCGAACTGGGGATTGGAAAGGGACATCATCCTTACGGAGGCTACTGACGAAGCCGGGATCGCGTGCACCGGCGGCTTCGCCTCAGCCTCCTTCACCCGTGCCTCCAACGATGCGATGATTTTCTTGTTGCCGAGGTCGGTCTGCATCAGCTCGGCGACCTGCGCAGTGAGCTGCGCGTTCGTCTGCTTAACCGTCTTCACCGCCTCGTCCACAGCCTTGGCGGTGGCCGCAGCGTTCTGCTCGCCGTACATATCCTCCAGCGCCGGCATGAGCGCATCAGGGCAAGTCTTCCACAGCGCCGCCGCAATCTCAACGATCTGGTCTTTCTTAAGGGCGAACATGAACGACGAGTCGACCTTCTGCACCGCCCTGGCAAAGTAATTGTTGCCAGAATTGGGATTCTGAATGAGAGTACACACCCAGGTCTCGCCCGCCTTAATCTGGTTCTCTGAGTCGTGATCGCGGAAGACGATCAGCCTCTTATACTTGCCAGAGACGTTGCCCCTGCGGTCGACCTCAAAGGTCACGATAGCCTGCCTCCGGCCGTAGGCCGTCCAGTCATCTTCAGACAGCGTGTCCGAGAAGCCGTTCTGCCTGGCGAAATCATTGAAGTCCATGCTGCTCCTCTCCTGCCGGCGCAGCCGATCCGTCCGTCTCTGGCGCCACTGAGTCTGCCACATCCAACGAAATCTCTGCCGCCGGATTGGACATGCTCAGAACCGGCATCCCGTCAAGCTCGTAAAAAGCGTCACCTGCCTTCATCATGGCCGAGCCAACTGCATTGCGGAAGGCGGCTACCTCCACCCGTTTGCCAGCCATCTGCACCTGCTGGATCGCCGGGATGAAGTCCCTGTCACCAGAGACGACGATCGCCGTGTCATAGTGATCCCGCAGCGCATGGACGACCATCTCGCAGGCCATGGCCACATCGACCTCCTTCTGCTCCTTGCGCACCAGGTCGTAAGCCTCCCGGGCAATCACGCGGAAACCGAGGTAACTCAGCCGGTCGTGGAGCCGCTGGGAGGTGTCATCGGCACCGAAAGGCATCCGTGAGTCGAAAACATAAGCCGCGACCAGCTCCCGCGAACCGGCCAGAGTCCGCGCCATCAGATACAAATCAAGGCCCACCGGGCTGTTCGGACCGGTCAGGGTCTGAGCACTCTCCAGGATGTTACGGATGTCGATGAACATCATCACCTTGTCATCACGGCGACCGGAGACCAATGCCATATGTGAATGAAGCAATTCCGCGCTATTAATACGTGGTTCGTACAGACAACAATCAGTGCGAAAAACAGTCGGCGCTTTGCCCTCTGCCGACGATTCAGACGAAGGACTTCTTGTAGATGGCGATGCACTCATCGTGGGTCATTGCGACCAGATCGGCTGCGAATAGCCGACCGCCGGTATCGAAGGCCTTCTCCGCAAGTGTCGTGCATTCTTCTTCACGAATACCATAGTCTGACATTGCAAACGACGGCAGATGACAGGCGCCCCGCAGATTTTGACAGGCAGTGATGAAGTCCTCGGGCTTCTCGGCCATCTCGAGACCTAGCGCTTTGGCCATGAGAATGAAGTTTTCGCCTTCGATGTGCTTTGAGACTAGATGCTCGAAGAAGGCATCCCCGATCAGCAGCCCTGGAACCCCCTGCGGCATATCCGAGTGAGTCGCATAAAGCGCGTTCGCCATTGCACGATAACTGAGACTGGAGCTGACATCGGCGGCCTGTGCGGCAGTCAGGGCCGCGAAGGCCAGGTGCTCCCTGGCCGCAAGATCCGTTCCGTCCTGACAGGCCCGCGCCAGATAACAGCCGAGATTTCTGAGTGCCGCCCCGGCATACATCCGGCTGAGCGAATTGGCGTAACGCGATAGGGAGGCTTCGGCACTGCGGAAGAGCACATCGAACCCATTGAATGCCGTGATTTCGGCCGACGCTGCGATCATGAGTTCCGGATCATAAAGAGCCAGCAGAGGATATGCCCTCTCGGAGCCGCTGAAAATGACCCGCTCGGCGGTCGCACTGTTGTTGACCGTGAAGTCACAGCTAAGCTCGGCACCGTTTCCGGCGGCAGTGGGAATACAGACTATAGGCAGAGGCGAATAGGCGGGCATCTGTTTCCGACCGGTACCCTCAGGCGCATAATCCCAGATGTCACCGGGATTGGCCACCATCAGGGCAGCGGCCTTGACGGTGTTGACGACCGCGCCGCGCCCAAAGGCTAGAATTCCGGCGCAGCCATGCTCCCGAGCGCAGGCGGCAACAGCCATGACGGCCTCCCGCTCCGCAAAGGCAGCATGCAGAACGAAGACAACGGCCTCGTCGCCAACCAGCGATAGTTGGGCTTTAATCCGTTCAAGGGTGCCGAGCGAACCGCCATCGCTGACGACGATCAGAATCCGGCCGTGCGGAAGCGGGTATTCGTGCAGACTTTCGAGGGACCCGCTGCCAAAGACGACACGGGTTGGAACGCAGGAAGAGAACATGATGAAACCTTCGGAGTGGTCGGCGGATACTGACACGCGACCGAGTGGACGCGGCAGGAAACTCCGCCGCTGGATAAAAGCATAATCAAACCGAAAGCATTAATACCTTTATATTGGATATACCATCCGTCCCACCGTCGTGGAACGGTAGGCCATTGACACCAAAAACCTGCTTAGAAACCGTTTTTCCTCAATCAGCAACCGGATTAACATCGGTAAAGCTCTGCAGAAGGGGTGAGACTTTCACTCAGCCTCTCTCCTTCTGCAGACAAAATGATTTTCAGTCCAATCGTCTCAGAATGCACTCCAGAGAGTGCCCATCATTGCATCGACCTGCAGCAGCGCTTCGTCGGCCGCTTTGACCGCGGCCGCCTTGTCGGCATCGGCAGCACTCATGGCCCTTTCGTGGAGCGGCAGATATGCCTGATACTTCTGATAGGCCGTCTCAAGCATCTCTGCGACCTGTGGATCGCTCTCGCGGTTCTTCTCGGCGCAGGTGTGCAAATCCCCGAAGCACTTGTCACACATAGAGAGCGAGGCGCGGCGAGACGGAGTGCCTTCGTCCGTGTTCTCGGCCCTGGCGATACTGTTGGCCGCTAGTGTAACCAGGGTGGCCGCAGAAATCCGGCTTACCGTCATACGGGTGACTGGCTCGGCAGCAAGGGCTCCCGAATCTGCTGCCTTCTTCGCTACGGGAGCCTTCTTGGGTGGTGCTGCCTTCTTCGCCACTGGCTCCTTTTTCACGGGCTTGTCTGCATTCGCAGTCATGATATCAGCCTGTCATGGCTTCCGCTTTTCTTTAATGTTGGGTCGGCTGCTTACAGCTGCACGCACTTGAGAACACGCTCGCGATACTGCCGAGCCTCGCTCTCACCATGTGCCAGAAGCAGAAATTGCTTGTCCCGCAGCAGCTCTTCGTCGACGTAGGCACCGGCCATACGCGCCAGAAAAAGACCCGGCATGAAGTCCCAGAGGTTGTTGACGAAGCGCATGTGCATATCCAGCCTTCCTGCAGCGAAGAAAGCGAAGTCGCAACAGGCCGCCCCGAGCATACGAATCCGCGCGACCTCTTCACGCATCCCGCCTATCAGCTCGTACTGCTTATCTCTCCAAGCCTGCCGCTTGCGAGAGAAGTCGCCGGTGGAAATAACGCACTCCTTCAAGTCACGCAACGGACAGACAGGAAGCGGAAGACCATTGCACAGGACTCCGCCGCCGAAGGCTGCAGTGTAGGTCTCACCGAGCACCGGTAGGCAGATGACCGAAAGCACCGGTTCACGATCCACTAACAACGCCAGTTGCGTACCGAACAGCGGCATTCCCCGCTGATAGCTGAGCGTACCGTCGATCGGATCGATGACCCAGGTGCGGGCACCAGTAAGGCTGCGTTCCTGTCCCTCCTCCGCAATGAAGCGGTCATCCGGGAAGGCCGAGCCGAGCCGCCGCATCAGCAGCGCCTGCGCCTGCTCGTCGGCCCGCGTAACGATATCATACGACCCGACGGCATTCGTCTTTACCTTCACCGACTGATGGTCGGCTGTAAGATAGCCACGGCAGGCTTCCTGTACAGCTGTAACGGCAACCCCGAGCTCATCGGCATACCCTTCCTTCATGCCAGCAGCATCGCTGTCATCATTATTACGGACTCGTC
>Ga0183095_10467_pt2 | contig 124263 bp, 118 predicted proteins | sample BioMet4_FD_130346 | JGI IMG/M metagenome (GOLD analysis project Ga0183095, IMG submission 130346) | Microbial communities from bioreactor (seeded with sewage sludge) at LBNL, California, USA - Biofuel metagenome 4 (v2) (version 3) | ecosystem: Engineered > Bioreactor > Anaerobic > Unclassified ...
TTCGTGACCTTCACTGAGGTCGTTTCCGGTGTATGGGTGTTCGTGACGGTGTATCCGCCAGCCGCACTCCCCGTGACTGCTGCCGTATAGCCGGTGACTTCACCCTCAGCGACCGTATATTCGATTGCCTTTCCGGCGTTGTTCTTAGCGAGCCCTGTGAATTCCGCCTTCCAGCTGTTGTCGGCATTCAGGTCAGCTGTTCTTCCAGTCTCCTGGCCATCTGCAAGCAGCTTCACCGTGACGGACGCCGGGCGGCTGCCGTCCTGGTTGTTTCCGTCGTCCCATGCCTTCGTGACCTTCACTGAGGTCGTTTCCGGTGTATGGGTGTTCGTGACGGTGTATCCGCCAGCCGCACTCCCCGTGACTGCTGCCGTATAGCCGGTGACTTCACCCTCAGCGACCGTATATTCGATTGTCTTTCCGGCGTTGTTCTTAGCGAGCCCTGTGAATTCCGCCTTCCAGCCGTTCGTTGCAGTCAGATTCTCTGTTTTTCCGGTGTCTACGCCATCTGCAAGAAGCTTCACCGTGACAAACGCCGGGCGGATGCCGTCCTGATTGTTTCCGTCGACCCATACCTTTGTGACTTTAACTGAAGTCGTGTTGGCAGAAGTATTTGTTATTACACTTCCATCTTCATTGTAAGTAACTGTGTATGTCTTACCATTCAGCGAGATCGTGCCGCCATTTTCTACAGCAGAATTATTGCTTATTTCTTTTGCAGAGTATGTATAAGCATTTCCATCTGAATCTTTTTTAAGCAATCCGGACCATGTATAATAAAAGTCTCCATCTGCGTTCGGAGCAACATTTACTGCATCACCATATGGTTCAGACTTGCCGTTAACAGTTTGATATAATTGAACTGCAATACTTGTCGGAAGTATTGTCTTATCTGTAACGCCAGACCAAACCTTCTTTATCGTAAATGTTGTTGTACTTGGTCCAGGTAAAGTATGGTTATGATAATGCCATTCGCCTGCTTCTTCAAAATCATTGCAAACAAGAATGCCACCACAGCCGCTTCCATTCTTATAGGTTGCTCTGGGTGCAATAATAATCCCAGCAAAACCTATGGCATCCGAATCTATCGTGCCGGAATAATCGCCAAAATTAAAAATTACAGATGTGCATAATGTATCTGCGTTCGTTGATGTGTCAGCAGCTATATCAGCTGAACTTGTTCCATTAAGTTTATATCTGCCAAGATAAAATGTATTTGCATCTGTAGGTAAAATATTAATAACCAATATCTGTTTTCCTGCAGATAAGCCAACACTTAATTTATCATTTTGTATACCTGATCCGGAATAATTAGTCACATAAACACCAGGTGTACTTGTCTTATCGCTTACATCAATTGTCAAATTATCACCAGAGACTGATGGTTCATTATTATTCGAATCTTTAACATTTTTCAAAGCTGCAAAATTCGCACCAATTGCTGTAATGACAGAAGCAACATCAAAATTTTTAAGTTCGATATTTGTTCCAGTAACGTGGTCACTCGGAATCACGCTATTATCAGACTGATATGTTGCCCATGCAGCATCTCCAAGATAAACGTTTGCCGGAGGTGTTTTAAAACGCAGCGTTGTATTCTTTCCAAGAGTACCAAAATAATTATTTCCGCCTTCGTTAACATTTCCAAAATTTCTACTTACTCCAAGATCTGCGCTAGATGCTGTATAAGTCCCGGCCATATAATTGGTTTCAGTATCAGTGCCAATATTATTAACAGTATTGGCAACGACTCCATAGCCATAGCCTTCACCCAAAGCGTTATTAACATCAAAATCCGTTTTAACTACTGTTCCGCTTGTAACCGACATCATCGCATATACCGACATACTGTCTGTCGTAAATGATACCTGGTCTGCTCCGTTCGTATCCAGTGCCGCCACGTTGCCGACAACTTCCGGCTGCACATCGCCTGCGCTGATATTCGTTGCATCGGCAGTCTTGTCAACAGAGTCCGCAACCGCGTCAGTCAGAGGAAGATGGACAACCTTGACACCGTCTGCGGAATCCGCACCGAGTTCTTCGGTTGCCTGCTTCTGTTTCAGCGTTACAGAAACGCTGACCGTACCGGATGCCGGTTCGTATTCCTGCGTTTCACCGGCAATGGCCTGGCCATTGGCATCAAGCTTGTTTCCGATAAAAGCAACATCATAGAGAAGCGTATTGTTTTCATCGTAGGAAGAAGCTCCGCCGATTGCGGAAGCGTTGCTGTTCAGCGCCTGCATGTAAGCGTCATAATTGTATGCCGTGCTGTCCTTTGTAACCGGCGTAACAACCAGCTGGGCATCGTCCGGAATGGCTGCTGCATCCGTCAGAGTTGCCGTGACGGAAATGCTGCTGTCTTCATATGTATAAACGGTCTTGCTCGGCTCAGCTGCCGCAGAAGAAGCTGCTGATGAAACTGCTGCCGAACTGTCTGCTGTACTGGCCGCTGACGTGCCTGCAGCAGAACTGTCGGATGTGCTCCCTGCTGCGGAACTGCTGTCGGATGTGCTTTCTACTGCGGAGCTGCTGCCGGATGCATCATTTGCCGTGCTGTCTGCAGCTGCAGCCGCGGCTGCCTTACTGTCTGTATCAGTCGAATCATCAGAGGAAACATTCTGGTCTTTGCCGGCAGTCCCCGAATCGGAGGACGTATCAGTTAAGTTCAGCTGACTTCCTCCTTCTTCAGTGTCAGCAGCGGCTGCTGCTGTTTCGGTTGTCGTGCCTGAGTCTTCCGCAAGCGTCGGCATGATATCCGCCGCGTTGGAAGCCAGAAGGGCCACGATTCCGATTACTGCCATTGCGCGTTTCCAGAATGTGTTCTTCATTGTTTTTCTCCTCTTTCTTACTTTGTTGCCTTAAACGTTTTCGCAAAACAGTGCAAAAAAAATTAACTTTACTCTAAAACAGCCAGAAATCCCCCTCTTATAAGTAAAGACGTTCAGAAAATCCGCCTTTGCTCAGGAAAAATGGTACTTAAAACGTTTTCGTGACATTCTTTAAATTTTCGTATTCGTTTTAGTATGATTCTGACAATTTCTTTGGATTCTAGCACTTTATTCTTCCATATTCAAGTGAATGCTCACAAGAAAATGACAATATTTCCCGAAATGTTTCGGAATTTCGCATAAAAAGAAACTTTTTCATTTCTTATATTTTTGCATAAAAAAGCCGCCCGAAACGGGCGGCACAGTTTCCTGCTGATCTTACATCTTTCTTGATTTTTCCGTACAGGCGCGAAGCGCATCCATGACGGTTCCGGCAAAGCCGTCCTCTTCAAGGACCTGGACGCCTTCAATCGTCGAGCCGCCCGGACTGCAGACTGCATCTTTGAGTTCTCCCGGATGCTGTCCGGTGGCAAGAACCATTTTCGCGGAGCCGAGAACTGCCTGCGATGCAAAATGCAGGGCCATTTTCCGCGGCATTCCGTCCGCAACCGCTGCATCGGCCATCGCTTCGATAAACAGGTAGACGAACGCCGGGCTGCATCCGGAAACCGACCCGACAACATCCATCAGTTTTTCCGGAACCTCTTCCGCCTCACCGAACGAATTCAGAATTGACAGAACTGTTTTTTTATCCGCTGCTTTTACATGGGAGTTGACGCAGAAACCCGTAATGCCTTCGCCGACCATTGCCGGCGTATTCGGCATTGCACGCACGATTTTCTTATCGCTTCCGAGGAAGCCTTCCAGCGTATCCAGCGTCCTGCCGGCCGCAATGGAAAGGATGATCTGTTTTTCCGTAAGGGAGCCCGCGATTTCGGGAAGCACTTCGCCGAACATCTGCGGCTTCACAGCCAGCACGACGATATCCGCACCCTCGCAGGCTTTCTGATTGTCGGAAATGGTGCGGATTCCGAAATTTTCTTCTGCACGTTCGAGGCTTTTCTGTGTCTTTGCCGTCGCCGTGATGTCTTTTGCACCGCACGTCTTCTTTTTAAGAAGACCTCCGATGATTGCCGAAGCCATATTCCCGCAGCCAATGAATGCAATCTTCATTTCCCGCATCCTCCGTCGTTACCGAATCCGCTGCTCTTTTCTGCAGCATTCTGCATTTCCGTGTTCTGCTGTTTTAAAAATTCCCTACCGCGCGATTCCGCCGGCCGTCATGATGTCTGCACTGACATACTGGCGCTCGTTCGTTCCGAAGGAACCCGTGCTTAAATAATCCATCAGTTCATCTGCCGCCGTTTTGGCCAGCGTCTCTGCCGGCTTCACGATCGAAGCGGCAACCTGTCCGGAACTGATCAGCGTCTCAATCATGTCTCCGTCGCCGCAGACGCAGTAGACCTGCATATCGTCCCTGCCCGCTGCCTTGATTGCTTCAAGGCCGGACAGCGTTTCCAGTTCATTGTAGCAGATCAGCACGGCCGCACCGGGATTGTTCTGCAGCAGCGCGGCAATCTTCGTCCTGGCGCCTTCGGAATCGTATTCATCTTCCGTAGCTGATTCCGCCAGCGTGACATCCGGAAATGCCGCCATTGCATCTTCAAATGCAGCCATGGCATCCGTTGCCCGGACATCGCCCGATGCACCGGCCAGTTCAATGTAAGCAGTCTTATGGTTGCGGTTCTTTGCAAAGACCTGGGCCAGGACCGGGACATTTGAGAAACGGTCCGTCAGGATCTGTGCCTCCGCAACGCCTGCCACTTCAATTCCGGTATTGATCAGGAATGTCGGAATGCCGGCATCCTTTGCTTTCTGAATGGAAGCAGTCGTCTCATCGCCTTCGACATTGTCGCAGATAATTGCCGCGGCATCCGTCTCGATTGCCTCGTCAAATGCTTCCGTCTGTTTCTCCATGCTGTTTCCGTGCGTCCGGACGGCAACCGTATATCCCTTGCCTTCAACGCCTGCCCGGATGATGGCAGCTTCCGTTGCACAGGAGCCGGCATCCGACGGCAGGATCGCATAAATCACGGAATCCTCGTCCGTCGAAGAACTGATCATCGAAGAATTCGATTCAATGGAAACACCGGCGGAATCTTCTGCTCCGGAAGTTCCGGATACCGCTTCCGTTCCGGATGTCATGGAAACATCCGCCGCAGAAACCGGCTCAGGCGTCACGGCAGCAGAAACAGGAACCTCTCCGGTTCCGACCATTTCAGAAACTTCTTCAGGCGCAACAACATCCGAATCATTTCCGGACACTGTCTGGACCGGAGCACTGCAGCCTGTCAGGAGGACCGCAAACGCAAGGGCCAGTGATGCGGCACCCGCAATGAACTTATTCGTCAAAGATAGAACCTCCCCTTGAAACCCCTTTGTTTCGGGTAACAGATATTGTATCACAACCTGTCAAGAAAGGACAGAAATTGGATTCCGGGAGGAAAATTATCGTAAAAATGGATAAACAATCAGAAGTGCAGCCAGGAGAATTGTGCAGAAAGACCATGCAATCAGGGAAAACGGACGCATCTGCCGCTTCTCGACTTCATCCATCGCTGCGACAGCCATGCGCGGCCGGATCGGCGAATAGCGGACAGGAATAGTGTCTCCGCTGCGAATATACGGCATCTGTATTCCGTTCTTCTGTTTGAAGCGTGCCGGGATCGTAAACTGTTTCCGGATCTTCTCTCCGCCCTGCGGCGTATATTCAAGAGTGGCAATATAATCACAGGAGACACTGTATTCCTTGTCGCCTTTCTGGAAATTCGCAAGGAAAAAGCGCCGCAGCCCGATTGCGACCGTGTAATCGACGGAAATGACAGCCGCCTTTGTTTCCGTGCCGCCGGTATGAAGTTTCCTGATCAGAAGAACATTCAGCAGACTGTACAGCGACAGCAGGAACGCTATGATGAATATGGCATAGAAAAGAATGATTCCCATCGTTTTCTCCCGTCGTAAACATACGAAACCGTCCGGTCTTTTTCAGGCCGGACGGCAGTTTGTTTTATTTCCTGAAGCTTACTCAACCAATGCACAGGACACGAAATGATTCGGCCTGATTTCACGAAGCACAGGATCTTTCTCCTTGCACTTCTCCGTGCAGACATCGCAGCGGGCATAGAAACGGCACTCATCCGGCAGATTGATCGGCGACGTAATTTCACCCCGGAGCAGCTGACGCTTCGGCTTGTCTTTTCCGACGATCGGCAGCGGTATGGCCGAAAGCAGGGCCTTGGTGTAAGGATGCAGCGGATGATCGAAGATATCATCCGACGGAGCCTTTTCCACCAGTTTCCCCAGATACATGACCGCAATGTCATCAGAGAAATATTTGACAACCGAAAGGTCATGCGTAATGAAAATGTAAGTCAGGCCGAGATCCTTCTGCAGCTGTTTCAGCAGGTTCAGGATCTGCGCCTGAATGGAAACATCCAGTGCGGAAACAGGTTCGTCGCAGACGATCAGCTTCGGTTCCAGAGCCAGGGCTCTTGCCACGCCGATTCTCTGCCGGCGACCGCCGTCCAGTTCGTGCGGATAGGTATTGACATACCGGGAAGCCAGTCCGACGATTTCCATCAGCTCTAGCGTCCTTTTCTCGATGCCGGCATTATCATGGATCAGATGGTATTCCCTGATGGGCTCGCTGATCAGCTGGCTGACGGATTTACGCGGGTCGAGCGAGGAAAACGGATCCTGGAAAATGATCTGCATTTCCTTGCGCAGCGGACGCATCTGCCGGACGCTGTATTTCGTGATGTCCTTTCCGTCGAAAATAATTTTCCCGCTGGTCGGTTCGATCAGCTTCAGGATGGTCCTGCCGGTCGTCGATTTTCCGCAGCCGGACTCTCCGACGATTCCCAGCGTCTTGCCCTGTTCGATTTCAAAGCTGATCCCGTCGACCGCATGGAGCTGGCCCTTGGGCGTATTGAAATATTTCGTAAGGTTCTCTACTTTCAGAAGTACATTATTTGGCATTTTGGTTCCTCCTCAGACGGAAGTCCGGGTCGTCATACGCACAGCAGGCCGTGAAATGAGTCGGGCCGTCAAAGTTGCGCAGCGGCGGCATTGCTTTCTGGCACTTATCGCTCGCGTACGGGCACCGGGGTGCGAAGACGCAGCCCTTCGGAAGATCCATCGGGTTCGGCATCATACCGTGGATAGGCTGCAGCTCTTCGCCGCGCGCCTTCAGGTTCGGAAGAGAATCAAAGAGTCCTTCCGTATACGGATGCCTCATGCTGTTGAAGACTTCGTCAGCGGTGCCTCTTTCAATGATATGGCCCGCATACATGACCGCCACCTCGTCGCAGATTTCAGCGATGACACCGAGGTCATGCGTAATCAGGATCATGGACATGTCACGTCCGACAATCAGTTCTTTCATCAGTTCCAGCACCTGTGCCTGAATCGTGACGTCCAGGGCAGTCGTCGGCTCATCGGCCAGAAGCAGTTTCGGCTTGCAGGCCAGTGCGATGGCGATGACGACACGCTGTTTCATGCCGCCGGAGAACTGGTGCGGATAGTCTTTGGCCCGTCCTGCGTCAATGCCGACCATTTCCAGCATTTCCTTCGCGCGGTTCATTGCTTCCGCTTCTGAAACATCATTATGAAGCGCAATGGCTTCGGCGATCTGCTCGCCGACCGGAACGACCGGGTTCAGTGCCGTCATCGGGTCCTGGAAAATCATGGCAACTTCATTGCCTCTCATTTTTTCCAGTTCCTTCGGACTCATCTTCAGGACGTCTTCGCCGTCAAGGACGATGCTGCCCTGCTTGATGACACCCGGCGGATTCGGAACCAGGTTCAGGATTGACAGTGCCGTCGTTGTTTTCCCGGCTCCCGTTTCACCGACCAGTCCGAGCGTATGCCTGCGGGCAACCGAAAGATCGATTCCATTTACCGCTTCGACCGTGCCGTCGTCCGTTTCATAATGAACAACAAGATCTTTAATTTCAAGAAGGTTATTCTCAGATGCTTCCATGCTGTTCACTCCTTATCTCTTCAGTTTTGGATCGATCGCGTCGCGCAGACCGTCGCCCAGAAGGTTCAGCGCCAGCACTGTAAACATAATGGCCAGTCCGGGGAATACGCACATATAAGCGTTGGTCCTCATGTACTCACGTCCCTCCGACAGCATCGCGCCCCACTCCGGCGCCGGTGCCGGTACACCGATTCCAAGGAAAGAAAGTGAAGAGGCGGAAATGATTGTCGTGCCGATCAGCAGTGTAATCTGGACAATGATCGGCGAGAGGCAGTTCGGAAGAATATGCTTGATAATGATCTTCCAGGTAGGAAGGCCTATGGAATAGGCTGATTCCACATATTCCTCCCCACGTATGGTCATGACAGAAGCCCTTGTGATTCTTGCGAAGTTTGTTGCCGCGTAGACGCACAGGGCAATCAGCAAGGTCAGCGTGCTCGCACCGAAAAGGGAAACGATGATGACAGCGACCATGATATTCGGGACGGCGTAAAGGACATCCGTGATACGCATGATCAGGTCATCGATGAAGCCCCCGTGGAAGCCTGCGATGGAACCGAGAATGACTCCGATGATCAGGCCGAGACCAACGGCGCCGCAGCTGATGGTCAGTGAATATTTCGCGCCGTACAGGATCCTGTAAAGGATATCCCTGCCGACCTGATCTGTTCCCAGAAGATGCTGTGCACTGGGTCCCTGCAGACGCTGGGAAATATTCTGGCCGATGATGTCTTTGTCATAATTGAAATAGAAGCTGCTGAAAATCGTAACTGCAATCAGCAAAATAAAGAAAATCAGGCCGATGATGGCGCCTTTGTTCTTCTTCAGCCGTCTCCAGGTTTCAGCTCCCATGGAACGGCTTTTATACACCTTTTCTGATGTATCTTTCTTAACAGCTACCATTGCCATATTCTCATCATCCCTTCTTAACGTACTGTGCTTTGATACGCGGATCGAAGAAGGCGTAGACCAAATCGACCAGCAGGTTTACGATGCACATGACGATGGCGCACATAATGATTCCGCCTGTAACCATGGGCGTATCTCGCTTGGAAATATTATCGAAGATCCAGCGTCCGATGCCTGGCCAGCTGAAAACGGTCTCGGCAAGGACGGAGCCTGTCAGGATGTTGGACAGCTGAAGACCGACTGCCGTGATGATCGGGATCATGGCATTTCCCAGGGCATGCTTGTAAATGACCTTATGCTCCGGGCATCCTTTGGCTCTTGCCGTACGGATATAATCCTGACGGACGACATCCAGCATCGAAGAACGCGTTGTACGTGCAATCATGGCTGCCTGCCCCAGTCCGACCGTAATGGCCGGCAGGATAATTGACGTAATGCCTGATTTGCCTCCGGATGGCAGCCACCCCAGTTTCACGGAGAAAAGCAGGATCAGCAGAAGGCCGAGCCAGAAGTTCGGCATTGATACACCGAACAAGGCGGCCACCATTCCGGTTGTATCCTGCCAGGTATTCTGGTGCATGGCCGTGTAGATTCCCAATGGGATGGATATGATTGACGCAAACAGAATTGCGGTGAATGCAAGTTCAAGCGTATTCGGGAATCTGCTCTGGAATTCCGTGAATACGTCTTTTCCGTTGATATAGGATTTACCCAGATCTCCCGTGCATAACTTCGCCATATAGTTGAAGTACTGGACGATAATTGGCTTATCCAGACCCAATTCCACTCTTTTTGCCTGAAGCTGCTCTTCGGAGGCCCTGTCGCCCAGAATCGTCCTTGCGACATCTCCGCTTGTCAGATTCATTCCGACAAATATCAGCAGTGAAGTGATGAGTATGGCGGGAATCATTTGCAGAATTCTCTTTAAGATGTATTTAATCATATGAATGCTCCCGTTTGCTGATTTGAAAATCGGAATGGATTTGCGGGGAATCCTCCCCGCAAATCCAGTTGGAAAGAATCAGTGATATTTCGTATCAGGATGTTGCTACGTATGCGTGGCTCCAGTCATGGTTGCCGCCGGTGAAGAGGTAAGCACCCTTCAGGTTGGAGTCGTATGCGATGTAGAACGGTTCTGTGCAGAATACGACTTCCGGCTGCAGCTCATCGAGGTATTTCTGAAGCTCAACGCTCTTTGACTGATAAGTTGCATCGTCTTCGGATGTCAGGATATCCCAGCGGAGGCTGTTGACCTTGTCATCCTTCAGATGATAGAAGTTCGCGGAGCCGTGATCGTCATCGCTGGTCCAGCTGTAAAGATCGCCGTAGACGTAGTCAAGCTTCATGTCTTCGTTCCAGCGCCAGATGAACATATCAACGGTATTGCCCGTGCTGCTGTCGACGCCTTCCTTGATGATGGACTTATGCGTTGCGGTTTCGGTTTCCACGATGTTGACCGTGATGCCGATTTCCTTCAGCTGAGCCTGGACAACAGATGCCATCGTCGGCCACTGCTCATCACTTGCGACATACAGGTTGCAGGTAAAGCCGTTCTCATAGCCTGCTTCCTTCATAAGTTCCTTCGCTCTTGTCAGATCGTATTTGTAGCTGCCGATGCTCTCATCAAAGGTCGGAAGTCCCCGGTTCAGATCCGTGTACTGGACAGCGCCGTTTCCGTCATAAGCTGCAGCATTGATGTCGTCGCGGTTGATCGCGCAGGCCACTGCCTGACGAAGCGTCTGGTTTTTAAAGAAGTCGGAATTCAGGTTGAAGCCGAGATAATGCTTGCGGGTACTGACCTTATTTTCCACCGTGACGCCCTGGGCATTCTTCAGATTGTCAATTTCATTTGTCGGCGGCTTGATGCAGACGTCGATCTCATGATTTTCCATGGCAATGACACGCGTCGAATCCTCGCTCATGAAGCGGAACGTGATTTCCTTTGCCACGCCTGCATTTTCCTTATCCCAGTAATTATCATTTCTTACGAAAGTCACATGATCGCCGGAGACCCATTCTTTGAAGACATACGGTCCTGAACCAATCAGGTACGGCTCTTTCTCTCCCGATTCATAAGCCTTCTTGGAGATGATGACGCCGCCCGGATAGTTGGCTGTATTGATCGGCCATTCTGCCATATGCTCGGTCAGATGGAAGTCGATGGTCTTGTCATCGATGACTTCGACGGATTTCAGTCCGGAAACGTAGCTTCCCAGGGAAGACTTGTTCGGATCCATCAGGCAGTCATACGTATACTTCACATCGTCTGCCGTCATGGGTGATCCGTCGCTGAAGGTAATGCCGTCCTTCAGGACATAGCGGAGTGTGGTGTCATCCGTCCACTCATAGCTCTTCGCCAGCTCGCCTGTCATCTTGCCGGTTCCGTCATTCGGGAAATGAAGCAGTGTCTCATGTGTCAGTTTGAAGCAGATGTTGTTGATCTGGTCGTCGTTGTTCAGCAGATCCAGGCTGCTGATTTCGGACTGTGATCCGATAACCAGAGTATCCTTGGCATTGACGGTGCCGCCCGCCGTGCTCGATGCCCCGCTTGCAGCGGTGCTTGCTGCCGTGCTGCTGCTTGAAGAGCCTCCGCACCCTGCCAGCAAAGATGCAGCGGTCGTGACAGTTGCCAGTAAAGCGATTGCCCTTCTTAATCCTTTCCTTCTCATAAGATTTTCTCCTTTTCCCAATTTATTTTTCAAAATTTCATATAGAAATTATTGAAAACGTTTTGATTCACTCCCTTTGTTTCACCCTTAAACAATGATCTTCTGTTCCAGGACATCCGGCCTGCGGATTCCGAGCTTCTGAATGACCACCCGGTACTGCTCTGGTTCCCCCGACGTATAGATTTCAGCCGAACCTTCCGTCCTTTCCGTCAGGCTGTCATGGGATGCGAGCCAGCTTTTGATTTCTTCTGCCATTTCCTTTGCCGGATCGATGAAAATGATGCCCGGCCTGGCCGCCTCGAAATACTCACGCGCAATCGGGTAATGCGTACAGCTGAAAATAATGTGCGTGACCTCTCCCTGTTCTTCCAATTGCCTCATATATTTTTCAATGCAGGCGGGGACTTCCTTCCATTCCCCGTTCTGTATATGGGAGCTGAGCTCCACGAAGGACTGCGTGACGACCCGGATATCCGGATCCGCCGCCTGAATCATTTTTCTGTGGATCTGGGACGCTGCCGTAAATTTTGTCCCGGCGATTCCGACGGACCGCACATGATTTTTCAGTACATAGTTCACAGCTGCCTGTATGATGCTGAAAACGGGAAACGGATACTTCCCTTCCAGGCGGTCTGCCAAAACGGAAATCGTGTTGCAGGCCAGTGCAACGGCCTTTACATCCTTTGAAGCAAAATCATCAAGCACGTTTGTGATCAGATACATCAGGCGTTCTTCCGTCTGATAGCCGTACGGACGGTTTTTGCTGTCACCGAAATAAAGAAGATCTTCCGACGGCAGAATCTGTTCCATTTCCCGCAGGACCGTCAGCCCGCCGACTCCCGAATCATAAACTCCGATTCTGCGATTATCCAAGGCGGCACCTCATTTTTCCCCTGAAAAACAAAAAAGCAATAAGACACATCTTTGCGATCTGCCCTACTGCATCCAGGCGCCATTCTGCGCCGCTCCATTTTATTGGCCGGACACCCCTTTGTGCCCTGTGCCTTATCGGACAAATCCGGTAAACTTATCTGTCAAAATTTCTGTCAGGCCTTCACGACTCCGAAAAACTGGGTGATATTCATGTCTTCCGTACGGAAGGAACCATGATCTCCCACATAATGATCCGGATTCGGCTCCCACGGTTCCATCAGATGCTGGCCGTGGTCAGGCATATAGCCGACAAGCGTATTCTCTCCGCTCCAGTAGCGGCGGATCATGTCGCAGAGTTTTCCGTATCCCTGTGCTTCGCGGACTGCCGCTTCATAAGACTTCCTGGATTCCGGACCCGTTTCATGTGCGCTGTCGTCGTATTCGAAAGTATGGATGCTGATGACATCGCAGACATTTTCCTTCATGAGCTTTTCCGCTTCTGAAAGAGCTTCCGCGTTATCGCTGACTTCGATATAGGGCATATCCCTGCCGGAAAAAATATGGAGGAAGGACGAATCCGGCATGGCGATGATGGCCGGATGGCGGCCGGCCTTCAGAAGGGTATCGTATAAAGTCTCGCAGGTCAGACGCGGTTTCTCATAGACGCGGATACCGTGCTGCTCGGGATCAAGTCCCGTGTACATGGTCGCGTGCGAAACCGGAGTCACCGACATGACCGTGCTGGTCATCGGCAGGAACGTGCAGCTGTTCTCGAATACCGGGGCAAAATCTTCCGTATACTTCTGGATCATGAAACTGCCGATGGCATCTGCATGATACAGCACGGCTTTCCCGGCTGTTCCTCCGAGCTCACGCTTCAGGATATTTTCAATATAGGGTATCGCCGGTGCTGCACCCTCCGGTGCAGGTACGCCAAGCAAATCAGAAATAGTCCGGCAGAGACGCTTAATCGGAATCGAATTGTATGTATCAGACATGTTCTTCCTCCACCCGGTTTTGAACGGCTATTGACTCATCATTGGGATCGTTTCAGCGGGAATATCCTGGACTTTGCCAGGGACCTATTCGGGAAGTGCAATTCTGGATTGGTGTTAAAAATTATTGATACTTGGTCTTAATATTAATAATAGCATGGAATGTTTTTTCCGTCAATTGAAAGACTGTGAAAAAAACTTTTCTGAATGAGTGTGGAATTTTATGCGTGATTTTATGCAGAACGGCCGGGGAATGGAATGGGAAAAGAAAAGAAGAGAAAAGCCCTTGATTTATCGAACGTTTGTTCGTATAATGGAGTCGAACATACTTTCGATTTACATGCCGGTTCCTTTCGGGAGACAGAGCAGGCCGGAACAGCCGGCAAAGGAGGTCAGGATGAGCAGTCGGATGAAAGATTTCAATATTCCGGTTCAGGCAATCACCGTCTGCAGCACGGTCGGTGATTTTACGCCGCTGCGCTTCCGCTACGAAGACAGCGAGCATCAGCTGCAGAGCGTGAAGATCAGTCGCGTGATTGCTTCCAAGGCGACCGTCTACGGAGGCATCAACTGCCTGCAGTATACCTGTGCCGCCGAAATGGAAGGGCAGGAACATTTCTTCATTCTCAAGTACAACGTTCTCACGCACACCTGGATCTTCTTTAAAATGCTGAACTGACCGGGAAATGGGAGAAGTTTTTTTTCACGTCGATGTCAATTCCGCCTTCCTCAGCTGGGAAGCCGCCTACCGGATTCATGAGCTCATGGATCCGGTGGACCTGCGCAGCATTGCCTCCGTGATCGGAGGAAGCGAGGAAAGCCGTCACGGCATCGTCCTGGCAAAATCCGTCGCCGCAAAAAAGTACGGAATCCAGACAGGCGAGGCCCTGGTCGAAGCCCGGCAGAAATGCCCGGGTCTTGTCGTCGTGCCTCCCGACTATCCCCTGTACGTGGAATGCTCGCGCCGTCTCATCCGCTTCCTGAAAAAATATTCTCCGAAGGTCGAGCAGTATTCCATTGATGAAGCCTTCATGGAAATGACCGGCACGGAACATCTTTACGGCCAGCCCGTCCTTTTTGCAAATGAGCTCCGGGAAATGATCCGTGACCGTTTCGGGTTCACCGTCAACATCGGCGTCTCCTCAAGCCGCCTGCTGGCAAAAATGGCGGGCGAGCTGAAGAAACCGGATTATACGCATTCCTTATTTCCCGAAGAAATTCCCAAAAAGCTCTGGCCGCTGCCGGTCGAAGAACTCTTTTTCGTCGGGCGTGCCTATAAGAAGAAGCTGCACCTGCTCGGCATCCGTACGATCGGCGAGCTGGCCAATACAGATCCGCTCATTCTGACCTCTCATTTTAAGTCCTATGGGAAAGTGGTGCGGGATTTCGCGAACGGATACGATGCACCGATGCTCATCACCGATGCACCGGACAATAAAGGATACGGGAATGCGACGACGGTTCCCTGTGACATGACCGACCCTCTGCAGGCAGACCGTGTTCTCCTGAGCCTGTGCGAGACCGTCGGGACCCGCCTGCGGGCCGACCGCATGAAAGCCCGCTGCGTTGCCGTTTCCATCTGCAGCTTTGAATTTGTCCGCTGGTCCCATCAGAAAATGCTGCCGTCCCCGACGGACGTCACCGTGGAAATTTTCCGTGCCGCCGCCGTCATCTTCCGGGAAATGTGGAGCGGTACGCCGATCCGTCAGATCGGCGTGCATACAGGCATGCTCACGCATCTTGAATCCTATCAGTTCAATCTCTTCGACCCCGTGCGCCATGACCGCCTCATGAAAATGGACCGGACCGTCGATTCCATCCGGGAGCACATGGGCGAAGACGCCGTCTTCCGTGCCTGCTTTCTGAAAGGGCCTGTCAAAAACATGGCGGGAGGCCTGGATGCCTCCCGCCGTACCGGAATCACGAAGGGTATCAAAGACCCCTTCCCGGATGAGAAGGGGCCAGCATAACCGGAAAAGTCTGTTCTGTCCTGCAGATAACACACTCCGGGCGGGCATGGTATATTCTGTGATCGGGACGCTCCCGCTCGCTCGTCGTGCAGCGGTACATCGGCTCGATAAAACCTCGCCGTGTACCGGCCTCCTCGGACGCCCTCTCATAGAACACACCATGCCCGCCCAGAGTGTGAAAAAGACTGCACGTTCGGACAGGCGGCTCTTCTGTTTATTACAGTGTTTTAAAGCGCTCCAGCGCCGCTTTGGTATTTTCGTGCGTGCCGAATGCGGTCAGGCGGAAATATCCTTCGCCGTGCGGGCCGAATCCGCTGCCCGGCGTTCCGACGACATTGGCGTTCTGAAGCAGATAGTCGAAAAACTCCCAGGATTTCATGCCGTTCGGCGTCTTGAGCCAGATGTACGGCGAATTCTTTCCGCCGGAAACGGTGTAGCCCATCGAACTTAAGCCGTCCAGGATCATCTTTGCATTTTCCATGTAATAAGAAACCAGCGCCTTGATCTCCGCCTTGCCGGCTTCGGTATAGCAGGCTTCGCCGGCTCTCTGGATGATGTACGGCGTGCCGTTATACTTGGTGTTCTGACGGCGTGCCCACATGTCATGCAGGGAGACTCCCCCGTTCTTCAGATCTTCCGGTACGACGGTGAACGCCAGACGCGTCCCCGTAAAACCGGCATTCTTGGAGAAGCTGCGCAGCTCGATTGCGCAGGTCTTCGCACCGCTGCATTCGTAAATGGAATGCGGAATCCCTGCTTCGGTAATATAGGCTTCATACGCTGCATCGTAAATGATCAGGCAGCCGTTTTCATTGGCATAGTCGACCCATTTCTGCAGCTTGTCCTTCGTGATGGCAGAGCCGGTCGGATTGTTCGGGAAGCAGAGGTAAATGAGATCCGGTCTCTCCTTCGGCAGATCCGCGACGAATCCGTTCTCTTCCGTGCACGGCATATAAATGACGTCGCTCCACGTCTCCGTCGCTGCATCGTAGCTGCCCGTGCGTCCTGCCATGACATTGGAATCGACATAGACCGGATAGACAGGGTCGCAGACCGCGATTTTATTATCCTCGGCAAAAAGCTCCTGAATATTTCCGGAGTCGCATTTTGCACCGTCGGATACAATGATCTCATCCGGTGTAATGCTGCATCCGCGCGCGGCATAGTCGTTTTCCGCGATTGCCGTGCGGAGGAAATCATAGCCCAGGCCCGGAGCATAGCCGCGGAAGGTGTCCGCATGCGCCATCTCTTCCGTCGCATCCTGAATAGCCTTGATGATTGTCGGCGGAAGCGGCTGGGTGACGTCGCCGATGCCCAAACGGATGATTTGCCTGTCCGGGTTTGCCTTCTGGAATGCTTCCACTTTGTTTGCGATGCCGGCAAACAGATAGCTGCCGGGCAGTTTCTGGAAATTCTCATTCAGTTTATACATTGATTTCTCCTTCGAATACTTCGGCCGCCGGGCCGGTCATAAAAACAGATTTGCCTTCGCCATCCCATTCAATCGTCAGGTCTCCGCCGGTAAGATGCACCGTGACCGGACTTTTCACGAACCCGTTCAGGATTCCCGCGACTCCCGTCGCACAGGCTCCCGTTCCGCAGGCCAGCGTTTCGCCGGACCCGCGTTCCCACACGCGCATCCTGATTTCATGCTCATTCAGGACAAACGCGAATTCCGTATTGATGCGGTCCGGGAATCTCTCATGATGTTCGAACACCGGTCCGACCGCCTCAAGCGGAAAATGTTCCGGATTCTCGGAAAGGAATACGACCGCATGCGGATTGCCCATCGAGACGCCGGTCATCCGATAGGTGAGTCCCGCCGCGACGATCGGTTCGGAAATGACCCTTTCGTTTTCGGAAACAATCGGGATCTTCTCCGCCTCCAGGATCGGCGCTCCCATATCGACGCGGGCTTCTTTTACTTTTCCGTTTTCCGTTTTCAGCTTCAGCGTCTTGATGCCGCAGCGCGTCTCGATCCGGATTTCCTCTTTGTCCGTCATGCCGTGATCGTAAACGTATTTCGCCACGCAGCGGATGCCGTTGCCGCACATCGCGCCGCTGCTGCCGTCGGCATTGTACATGTCCATCGTGAAATCAGCCTGCTCGGACGGCTTGATCAGAATCAGCCCGTCGGATCCGATTCCGAAATGGCGGTCGCTGACTTTTCTGGCGACCCCGGACGGGTCTTCTACTTTTTCCTTCGTGCAGTCGACATAGACATAGTCATTGCCGATGCCGTGCATTTTCGTAAAGTGCATGCTCTGTCCTCCGTGATTTTAACCAGTATACCATAAAACCCGGAAATGCCGAAGAGTCTATTTTTTTCGTGCTGCGAAGCATGTTCCCCGCTCTGCCGAGTTCCTATTTTCCCCGCTCTGCCGAGTTCTTATTTTCCCCGCTCTGCGAAACTTCTATTTCTTCCGCCCCGCGGAACTTCTATTTCTCCCGCTCTGCGGAACTTCTATTTCTTCCGCTCCGCGGAATACTCCAGGAATCCTTCCAGGATGGCTCTTTCCGGCCCGCGGATGAACTTGGCTTCTGCAAGCTTCTCCTTCGCGCTCTCCAGGCATTCCGCTTCTTTTTTCTCCGCATAGGCCAGCGCACCCGAGCGCCGGAAAATGTCCCGGACTTCCTCCAGGTCCTTCTTCGTCACGAATGCCCTGCCGTAATACTGCAGAAGATTCCGGTATTCTTCTTCATCCTTTTCCTTCACATAGGAATAGAGAAGCGTCTGCTTGAATTCGGAGATATCGGAGCCGACATCTTTGCCGAGTTTTTTTTCATCGGCAAAAATGCCGAGGATATCATCCCGGATCTGGAAAGCGATTCCCAGATCGCAGGCAAATGAATCCACCGTCTTCATTTCCTGCTCATCTGCTCCGCCCAGAAGCATGCCCAGATGCAGCGGTCCGACCACGGAATACTGCGCCGTCTTCATCCGGTAAATGTCAAAGACTGATTTCTCGAGAGAATCTTCTTCCCTGACCTGCGCCTCATACGGCAGGATGACATCCAGAAGCTCCCCGCGGATGGTCTCAAGCACCATCCGGTCGAATTCCGAAAGGATATCCCCGAGCTTCTCATGGCCGCGGTAGGCTTCGGCAATGCGGAGGCCGGCTTCATACAGCATGAGGTCTCCTGCACACAGGGCTGCGGAAGAAGAAACTTCCTTCAGCGTATCCGCTTCCGTAACAGGGCGGATTTTCCTTCTGCCGAGGCTTTCCTCATAGCGCACCGGAATCGTCTTTTTTCCGCGCCGCGTTTCCGCACGGTCAATGATATCGTCGTGGATCAGGACCCCCGTCTGAAAGATCTCAAGCGCCAGGGCCAGTTCGTCACTTGTTTCGACATCCTCCCGCCCGGCCATGCGGTATCCGAGACAGACCAGAACCCCGCGCAGCATCTTGCCGCCTTCATTCAAATCCGCCGCCGCTTCAAGGACCGGCTGAAGAACCGGATTCGGATCTTCCTTCAGGGAGAGATTGAGAGCTTCCATTTTCCGGGAAAGACGCCGGAAGGTATCCTGATAAAATTCCTGGTATTCATTCATCGGCTTTATTTTCCTTTATTGATCTGAATCTGCGCATAATAGTCGAGTGCCTTCTGAAATTCTTCCTGCGTGAAATCCGGCCAGAGCGTATCCGTGAACCAGATTTCGGAATAGGTCGTCTGCCATGGGAAGAAATTGGAAAGACGCCGGTTTCCGCCCGTGCGGATCACCATGTCGATATCCGGCACGCCGGCCGTATCGAGATATTCCGAAAATTTCTCCTCGGTAAGCTTCCCCGGTTCCTCCGTCCCCTTGCGGACATCCCCGGCATATTTCTCCGCCGCGCGCACGATCTCATCGCGGCCGCCGTAGCTGATGGCCACCTGCACGGTCAGACTCCGGCAGTGTCCCGTCGCCTCTTCGGTCCGGCGGATCGTCTCTCTGGCCTCTTCATCCAGACGCGAGCGGTCGCCGATGATCACCATGCGGATGTCCCGTTCCAGACAGACGTCCACTTTGTCGGTAAAGAATTTTTTCATCAGCTTGAAGAGGCCGCTGACTTCCTCCTGCGTACGGTTCCAGTTCTCCGTGGAAAATGCATAAACGGTCAGATACGGAATGCCCGCTTCCTGGCACCACTTGCAGCAGTCGATAAACATATCGATGCCTTTCTCGTGCCCTTTCATCGCCGAGCGAAACATATGCTGTTTGGCCCAGCGGCGGTTGCCGTCCATGATGACACCCAGATGACGCACCTGATTCTGCATCCTTTTCCTCCTGATTTTTTCTGCTTATACATCTTCAGCCCGTCCGCATTTCCATCCTGCGGCCGCTGTTATCAGAAAGCCAGGCTGACTGCGCCTGGCTTTTCTTCTGCACGGCCTGTCAGCCGTGCCTGTCCGGCCGGGGAAATGTTCCTGATCCCCTCCGGCCGGGATATGCGGTTTTTATTTCTTCATTGCTCCCAGAAGGCCGCGGAAAAGCTGCTTGGCCGCCTGAGTTCCGAAGGAACGGATGCCGGAACCGACAACGGATTTGGCAACACGGCCGACAGCCGCAATTTCTTTCTGCTTCTCTTTGGCCGCTGCCGCCTGCTGTTTGGCCAGGGCAGCTGCTTCCTTATCTGCCTGCTTCTGTGCCGCCGCTGCCTGTTTGGCTGCTGCCGCAGCCATCTTTGCGGCCTGCTTCGGATCAACGGATACCGGGGCCGAAGCCACCGGAACCGTCGGATTTGCTGCCTGAGCCGCGGCCTGGCCTGCGGCATACTGTGTCATGGCCTGCTGGGCTGCTGCTTCTGCAGCCTGCGCTGCCATGCCTCCCTGTCCGCTGGCATAAGCCTTCTGGGCTGCTGCCAGGGCGGCCTGCTGAGCCGCCGCCTGCATTCCTGCCTGCTGAGCATTCTGCGCCGCTGCTGCCGCTGCCGCTGCCGCGGAACCTGCCGGAGCCGTGACGGTCGGAATCGTTCCGACTGCCGGAACCGGTGTCGCCTGATTCGGGACATAAGTGCCTGCCGTCGCGGTGCTTGCATTTGCCTTATTTGTCAGAAGCTCGTAAGCCGACTCGCGGTCAACCGGCGTATTGTATTTCTTTCCCATTTCGCCGGTCGCCACCATCTGCGTCATGATAGCCGGATCGACCGGTCCCATCAGGGACTGCGGCGGTAAAATGAACGCTCTCTGCACCACGTTCGGGGCGCCTTTTTCATCCAGGAACTGGACCAGCGCTTCGCCGGTTCCGCATTCCTGAATCGCCTGCTGCGTATCGAAGGCCGGATTGGCACGGAACGTTTCCGCCGCCACTTTGACTGCCTTCATGTCGGCCGGGGAATAAGCGCGCAGGGCATGCTCGACGCGGTTTCCGAGCTGCGACAGGACCGTATCCGGGATATCCGTCGGATTCTGCGTGATGAAGAAAATGCCGACGCCTTTTGAACGGATGAGGCGCACGACCTGCTCGACCTTTGTCAGGAGTTCCTTCGGGGCATCGTTGAAAAGCAGATGGGCTTCGTCGAAGAAGAACACCAGCTTCGGCTTGTCCGGATCCCCGATTTCCGGAAGCGCATCGTAGATTTCGGAAAGCATCCACAGAAGGAAGGTCGAATACAGCGCGGGCTGCTGGAAGAGCTGCTCGCAGTTCATGTCGTTGATGAAGCCGCGGCCGTCCGTATCGCACTGCAGCCAGTCCTTAATGTCCAGTGCCGGCTCGCCGAAGAAATCTTCCGCGCCCTGCTGCTGAAGGGTCAGGATTCCTCTCTGGATGGCACCGATGGAAGCGGTGGAAATATTTCCGTAAGACGTCCTGTAGCTTGCCGCATTGTCCCCGACAAACTGCACCATCGCCTTCAGGTCCTTCAGGTCCAGCAGCATCAGGTTCTGGTCATCCGCGATCTTGAAAATGATGTTGAGAATGCCTTCCTGCGTGTCGTTGAGTCCGAGGATCCGGGAGAAAAGAAGCGGTCCCATTTCGGAAACGGTCGCACGGATCGGCGTGCCTTTTTTGCCGAACACATCCCAGTATCTGGTCGGGAACGCCTTATAGGCAAAGCCGGCATCTGCCAGCCCGAATTTCGCGATGCGCTTCTCCATGCCTTCGGAATCGACTCCCGGCTGACTCATTCCGGAAAGGTCGCCCTTGATGTCGGACAGGAAAACCGGAACGCCTGCTTCAGAAAATGCTTCCGCCATGACTTTCAGCGTAATGGTTTTTCCCGTGCCGGTCGCCCCGCAGATCAGTCCGTGGCGATTGGCCATCGAAGGAAGCATATAAATCGGATTTTCATTTTTTGCCAGCCAGATCATGCTGTTGGAATACATGGAAGTACCTCCTTATTTCACTCAGGGATGCAGAAGATTCTCTACTCTCTGTCTCATGACGCTTGGATTGAACGGCTTGACGACAAGATCGACCGCACCCATTTTCAGGGCCTGCAGTTCCTTCGTCGGATCGGCCGTCGTGACCATGACCGGAATCGCACGCAGTCTCGGATCGTCCATCATTGCCTCCAGAACCGCATAGCCGTCCATGACCGGCATGATCAGGTCGAGGATCACGACCTCGATCATTTCATGGTAATCATGCAGCTGGTTCATGGCTTCCTGGCCGTCCGCCGCCTCCAGGATATCGTATTTGTCCTTGAAGATATTCTTGATGATCTCACGCGAAGTCATGGCATCGTCCACGACAAGGATCGACGGATGGGCACCGATCTCCGGATGCGACGTATAAAACCGGAACTCGCCCGGCGTCTTCTTCTTCGACTGATACATCGCACGATCCGCTTTTGAGAAAAGTTCTTCATACGTGCTGCCGTTGTTCGGACTCAGGGCGATTCCGATGGAGCAGGTAAGAGACTTGTCCTGCGAAGCGACGCGGATTTTGGCAACCGAATCGAGGATCCGCTGCGCCTTCATCTGGATGATGTTCCAGTCGGTCGTATTCTTCAGGAGCACGAGGAATTCATCCCCGCCGATCCTGCCGACAATATCGTCCTCGCGGAAACTGGCGTGAAGCACCGCCCCTACTTTCGAAAGGACGACATCGCCTTCCGCATGTCCGTAAGTATCGTTGATTCTTTTAAAGCCGTCGATATCGATGACCATCAGCGCACTTTTCGGGATGCGCCGGTTGATGCCGTTCCCGTAATAGGCGCGGGCCAGGTAACCGGTCATGGACTTATTGAAAATCCCCGTCAGCTCATCGGTGGAACTCATTTCACGGAGTTTGTTCTGAATCGCATTATGACGGAGACGGAAGTCCAGTACGAAGAAGGAAATGAACAGGATCAGCACGAATGCCGCGATTGCCGCCGAAACGTTGTAGACCCTGATGGATTCCTGGGAAAAATAAACGGAAAGGATGATCAGACAGAAGGAAGAGACACCGCAGATGAAGTAGCTGATCCAGATATCCAGAATGAAAAGCGTCGGAGTAATCACGTAGACCAGAGGATAATAGACGATGGCAGCCGGCGTGATCGGAAAGATGGCCAGGAAGACAATCAGCGCATGGATGATGATCAGCTGGAGCACGCACATGGCTGAAACCATTTCATACCTGATGCCGGGACGGTCTTTATACAAGGAAACAAAAACGACCAGAAGAACCTGGAGAAGAATCATGCCGATGACCAGGAAGATCATATTTCCGCTGGTCAGGTCCTTCAGGTAAACCACAAGAAAAGCAGCCTCCAGAATGAGAAGCACGTAGGAAAACCGGTGAAGGTTCAGAATGTTCGCCTTCATGATTTCGTCCTTGGCATTCTGGAAGTACTGTTTTCGCTGGAGATTGAAATGATGCATATAATCCAATACGTTTCTTACTGCGCCCATGCTTTCCCTCATAAAATCATATTTGTTTTTATTATAATACAAAAAACCTCCGTTTCCTATCAAAAATATGAAAGCAGGGCATTCTGCACAGATCAGCTGTTCAGTTTTTTCTTCAGATCTTCAAGCGCATCCGTCATGGCTTCCTCAAAAGTCGGGTGCGGACGCATGGCCATAAGAAGCTGGTCAGGAGTCATTCCTCCGGCGATTGCCTGGCTGAGCTCGCTGATCATATCCGAACTGTTCCGGCACATCAGCTGTGCCCCGACAATCCGGCGGCTTTCACTTTCCGCAAGAATTTTCATGAAGCTGCGGCCGTCGCCGGAGATCAGCGTCCTGGCATTGCTGAACATGACGCATTTCCCGATCTTCACCGAAATTCCCGCTTCTTTTGCGTCAGCTTCCGTCAGGCCGACCGTTGCAATTTCCGGCCGGCAGTAGACGCAGCCCGGGACGATGTCCATGCGGACTCCCCCGGAAGTGCCGTACCGCTTTTCCGCGAAGGCCGCGCCCTGGGCAGAAGCCGCATGGGCCAGCTGTATTTTCGACGAAACGTCGCCGATTGCATAAATGCCGGGGATGCTGGTGGCAAAGTCCTGATCGACTTTGATCCGCCGGCCGTCCATTTCCGGCTTGAGATCTTCAGGGAAGATTCCTTTCAGATACGGAGTCCGGCCGATTGCACACAGCACCGTTTCGGCACTGCAGGAAGCCTCTCCGTTTTTGGATGAGAAGACGGCCTTCAGATGCTCCCCGTCCGTCTCGATGCGGCTGATCATGGCTCCGGTAAAAATCTTCACTCCCTGCTTCTTCAGGATGAGGGCAAGATTCTGTCCCAGATCCCTGTCCATGTTCGGAAGCAGGCGGTCAAGTCCTTCAATCACGGACGTTTCCACTCCCAGATCAGAGAAGAACTGGGCAAATTCCGCACCGATGACGCCTCCGCCCATAATCAGGATGGAATGCGGAAGCGGATCCATTCCTTCCAGCAGTTCGTCCGATGTGACGACGCCCGGAAGATTGAGGCCCGGAATCGGAGGACGTGCAGGAACAGAACCGGATGCCAAAAGGATGCTGTCCGCACTCAGGAGCACGGTCGCATCGTCCGTACAGCTTACCACCCGGACCGTATGGGCGTCCGTTACGGATGCCGTTCCTTTCAGCACCGTCACGCCTGCGCTTTTCAGCTGGCTTTCACTGCTGCTTCTCAGCTTATCGCAGATTTCTCTCTTATAGGCAAAAAGAGCCTCCGTATCCATGCGGGCTCCGTCGATCCGGATTCCGGAAGAAGCTCCGTTTTCCGCTTCATAAAAAATCTCCGAGACATGCAGGAGCGTTTTGGTCGGCACGCATCCTCTGTTCAGGCAGGTACCGCCGACGTCCCTTTTCTCGACAAGAGCCGTGCTTATTCCCAGAGATGCTGCTTTCAGGGCCGCGGCGGTTCCTCCCGGGCCTGCTCCGATGACAATCAGCTGATAATCGCTCATCTTTCCTTCTCCTCTTCCGAAATCATTCTGCAGATATCCCGCCGGATATCCGGATTTTCAACCGTCTCCGCAAGACCGGCTGCCATTTCATCCGCTTCAAAACGCCGTCCCTCAAGACCCTTTTCCGTCTGTCCGGCAATTGTCCAGTCCATCGAATCAGACCAGGCCTGTACCTGCCGGATGATTCCCCTGTCCGTTTCCATCTGCAGACGGATTTCTCCCCAGCTGAAACGTTTTTCGCAGGAAAATGAAAACGGGAGTTCCCTTCCGTAGATCCATTCCCATCCGGCAAAGCGTTCCCTCTTCTTCCTGAGGTCTTCCGCCTCCGTTTCCGGCAGGGAAAATTCAGCGGAAGGAAGTCCGTAGACGGATTCAAAAGCGGCTTTCATTTTCCGCTTCATTTCACTGCAGCTGATATCCTGTGAAAGTTCCTTCAGGTTTACGACACGGGAGCGGACGGATTCAACACCGCGTGCTTCCAGTTTGGCGCGGGACGGTGAAAGATAGCGGCCCATGCGCTCCATGTCTGCATCGATCAGCAGCGTCCCGTGGTGATAGGCGTTCCGGCCGTTTTTGTAAAATGCATTTCCTGAGAATTTTCTTCCCCCTGCCGTCACGTCGTTCCGTCCCGTCACTTCCGCGGGAATTCCGAAACGGCGGCAGGCCTCACAGATAACGGAAAGCTGCCTGGAAACATCATAGTTTTCCGCTGAGACCAGAAAGGTAAAATTGAGATTGCCGAGGTCATGAAAAACAGCTCCTCCTCCGGAAAGACGGCGGGCAAGATGCCCGCCCTCTTCTTTGAGAAGTTCTGTTCTGCATTCTTTCCAGGCATTCTGGTTCCGGCCGATGACGACCGTGCTTTGATTCTGCCAGAGATACAGAATGCATTCTTCCGGCCCGACCCTTTCCAGCAGTGCCTCTTCCAGTGCAAGGTTGCCGTACGGGTCAAGGCTTCCGCTTTCAGCCGTATAGAGTTTTCGAATCATTCCCGTATCCCCGGACTTATAATTTTCTGCAGCTTCAGGCCTTCTGCCAGCGCAGGACCGGATTCCTTGCTGCCTGCACTTCATCAGGTCTGCCGATCTGCGTGCCGTGCGGCGAACTGTGCAGTTCATCCGGATTTTCATGCGCACGCTGCCAGACATCGCGGAATACACCGGCTGCCCAGTCGAGCATTTCTTTTCCTTCCGTTTCGGTCGGCTCAAGCATCAGTGCTTCATGCACGATGAGCGGGAAGTACATGGTCGGCGGATGCATGCCGTAATCGATCAGCGTCTTGGCCGCATCCAGAGCGGATATGCCGGTCTCCTTCTTGAATTCCGACAGATCCAGGACAAATTCATGCATGCAGATGCGGTCATAGGCCGGCTCGAAAGTCCCCTTGATTTTCCGCATCAGATAGTTCGCATTGAGCACCGCGCTCCTTGCTGCTTCCGGAATTCCTTCTTTCCCGAGCGTCATCATATACGTCAGGGCACGGACGACCACAAGGAAGTTGCCCGAAAAACTGCGCACCTGGAACGGAATGCCTTCCGCATTGTCCGGCGAAGGTTCAGGCTCTGCAAACGGCTCGCCCTGTGCCGGCAAAACTGCAGACGCATAAGAAGCCGCCATGCCGTCTCCCTTTTCCATACTGCCGAGAAGCGCTGATTCCGGAAGGAATTCCTTCAGGAAATGCTTGCAGCCTACGGCTCCTGCTCCGGGTCCGCCGCCGCCGTGAGGCGTCGCGAAGGTCTTGTGCAGATTCAGATGGATGCAGTCGAAGCCCATGTCGCCCGGACGCACGACGCCCATGACCGCATTGAGGTTGGCGCCGTCGTAATAGCACAGCCCTCCGGCCTCATGGACCAGGCGCGTGATTTCCAGAATGTTCTCATCGAAGAGTCCCAGCGTATTCGGGTTGGTCAGCATCAGTCCCGCCGTGTCCTCGCCCAGTACAGCCTTCAGGGCCTCCAGGTCCACGCAGCCGTCCGCATCCGAAGAAACATTCACGACCTCAAAGCCGCACATCGCCGCTGTCGCCGGGTTCGTGCCGTGGGCTGAATCCGGAACAATGATCTTCTTTCTTTTACTGTCGCCGCGGGAATCATGATACTGCTTGATCAGGAGCACGCCTGTAAATTCACCGTGCGCCCCGGCTGCCGGCTGAAAGGTCATATCCGACATGCCGGTAATTTCACACAGATATTTTCCGGCGGTATCCAGCACCTCGCGGCAGCCCTTTACGGTATCGGCCGGAGCCAGCGGATGCACGCCCGTGAAGCCTTTTAAGGCAGCCATCTCTTCATCGATGCGCGGATTGTATTTCATCGTGCAGGAGCCCAGCGGATAGAAGCCGCAGTTGACTCCGTAGGCATGATGGCTGAGTTCGCTGTAGTGCCGCGAAACATCCGTCTCGGAAAGTTCCGGCAGGGCCGGAGGATCTTTCCGTTTCATTTCTTCCGGCAGTTCCGTGCTTTCAACGTCGCAGGGCGGAAGCAGGCTGCAGGAAAGACCGGGAACGCTCTTATCGAAAATCAGTTTCATTTCCCAAGCACCTCCTTCACGCAGGCAGTCGTTTCATCGAGAACTTCCTTCGGAACCTTTTCCGTGACACACCACAGGACTCCTCCGTCAAGAGGAAGACCTCCCAGGATGCCCTTTTTCTCAAGAGCGGAAAGGACTTCCGGGATTTTCGGCATTTCCGTCAGGAATTCATGGAAATAAGTTCCCGTATAGCGGAGCGAAACGCCCGGAATCCCGCAGAGTTCTGCTGCCAGGTAATGAGCCTTCGACATGGACTGCCGTGCGGCCTCCGCCATTCCCGACGGACCCATCGAAGCCATGTAGACGGAAGCCGTCAGGGCGCAGAGCGCTTCATTCGAACAGATATTGCTGGTGGCCTTTTCGCGGCGGATATGCTGCTCGCGGGCCTGAAGCGTAAGGACATAGGCTTTCCTGCCTTCGGCATCTTCCGTCTGTCCCACGATGCGGCCCGGAAGACGGCGCATGTATTTGCTGATGCAGGCCATGTAGCCTGCGTACGGCCCGCCGAAGCTGAGAGGCATGCCGAGCGGCTGGCATTCGCCGACCGCAATATCGGCACCGCACTCCCGCGGCGTCTTCAGGATTGCCAGGGCAATCGGATTGCAGCTCATGACAGCCATGGCTCCTGATTCGTGAACCATCGCGCAGAGTTTTTCGGCATCCTCGAACTGTCCGAAGAAATTCGGCTGCTGAAGGCAGAAGGAAGAAACGTCCTCCGTCAGCATTTCCTTCAGGGCATCCGGATCCGTTTTTCCGTTCTTTACCGGGACGATCCTCATTTCATCTCCGCGGCCGTAGCAGTAGGTACGGACGGTATTGATGACGTCCGGATGCACCGCTGCGGAAATCAGCGTCACCTGTCTCTTCCGGTCCCGGCACATCGCCGCCGCTTCCGCCATGGCAGAAGCACCGTCATACACCGAAGCGTTCGAGACGTCCATTCCCGTCAGTTCGCAGATCATGGTCTGGTACTCGAAAATGGACTGCAGGATTCCCTGATTGATTTCCGCCTGGTACGGCGTATAAGCCGTCATGAATTCTTCCTTGGACGGAACGTATTTCACGATGCTCGGAATGTAATGGTCATAGGCGCCGGCTCCGCGCAGGACAGCTTTGAAAACCGTATTCTTCTCCGCCATCGCGGACACCGCACGTCCGACTTCCATTTCGCTCATTCCGGACGGAATCTGAAGGGGATGATCCAGGTACATTTCCTCCGGAACATCGCGGTACAGTTCCCGGTAGGATTTCAGGCCGACAGCGGCAAGCATTTCCTGCCGCTGGGCTTCTGTCTGAGGGACATAGCTTCCCATCTTACTCCTCCTTCGCGCAGAGTTCCTGATAAGCAGCGGCATCCAGCAGTTCCTCTTCTCCGGTCACATCTTCGACTTTGATGAGCCAGGAACCGTACGGATCTTTGTTGAGCTTCTGCGGCTCATCCATCAGTTCTTCGTTGACTTCGGCGACAGTGCCGGTGACCGGACTCAGGACATCGGATACTGCCTTCACGGATTCGACGTCGCAGAATGCTTCGCCGACGGAAACGCTGTCTCCTGCCTGCGGCGGATTCACGAACACGATATCCCCGAGTGCATTCTGGGCATAATCGGTAATTCCGATCACGACCTTGCCGTCTTCTTCCTTAACCCATTCATGTGTCTTGGTGTATTTCAATTCTTCCGGTGTATTCATTTTTTTACCCTCCTGGTCTTGTTTGATGAACTTCATGTCCTCACTGACAAAATCGCCCGCCCGGACAAAACCCCTGCGCTGTCTGCGGCTTCCGCCCGGACGGTTATTTTGCAGCGTTTACATTCCTTTATTTACAGCCCTATCGTATCAGAGAAATGATCCAGCGCGGCATCGAAGTCCGCATCCCTGAAGCAGTACTTCATTTCCGTGTGCTCCGCGCGAAGTGCTTCGACATCGCCGGACACATCCTGATTGCGTAAAATGCAGTCCGCCATCATTCCCGCGAGGCGTTCGAAATCCGCCGGCCCGAAACCGAACCGTGTCATTTCGCTGACACCCATGCGGAGGGCACCGGAAGCCGTGAAGCCTTCCTCATCCGGCGTTGCCTGATAATTGACGATGATGTTGTTCTCTTCCAGTCTCTCGGCAATGGCCGGGCCGATGCCGTATCCGACGGAAAGCAGGACCTGATGCGTCTCGGTATAGCCGATGGACGGATCGCCGAGCACGTCGAGTCCCTGTTCCTTCAGGCTCTTCGCGAAAGACTTGGCGTTGTCGATGATGGCTTTCTGATATTCGTCCTTGAAGCAGTTCATTTCATAGGCGGCCATCAGAAGTCCCAGCTGCGTTCCCAGATGATGGTTCGAAACGCTGCCCGGGAACGCCCGGTTCTCGATCGTCTTCCACAGGCCGTATCCGAGATCTTCTTTCTGATAGTTCACGCCGATGACGCCTCTCTGCGGACCGAAGAAGGTCTTGTGCGTCGAGCCGGTCACGATGTTGGCGCCTTCCTCAAACGGCTTCTGGAAATATTTCCCTACCAGGCCCATGACATGCGCCATGTCGTACATGATCGTCGTCGGAATCTTCTGCTCATCCACGAACTTCCGGATCTCTGCGACAGGCTCCTTGTGCAGCACCATGCTCTTTCCGAAAATGATCAGTTCCGGACGGTATTTCTCGATGACCTTTTTCGTCTCTTCGACGTCGATCTTAAAAATGTTGTCTTTGCAGACCGGGAAATTCACGACAGCGGATTTTTCCGTTACCGGATCCACTGCGATGTAATCGTGCAGGGCTCCCATCGGCTGTGCGCTCAGATGGCCGCCCTTGATGATGTGGTTGTTGAGGACGTAGCCCAGTCTCTGCGGCGTATGCTTGCGGTCGAGGCGGTTCTTCCAGTCCATCAGGGCGGAGAAGACGGCCATGTTCGACATCTGTCCGCTGATGACACGCGTTTCGACTTCGCTGCATTCCAGATACTGCTTCATCTGGTCGATCAGCAACTGTTCCACGCGGTCGATGAATTTCGTTCCCTGATAATAGAAGACATCCGCATCGTAGAAGGATTTGATTTTCTTGTGCTCCGCATAGCGGAAAGCAGGATCGGATGCGCAAAGAAGCTGGACGGCGCGGCTGGCGCTGTTCTCGGACGGGATGAGGTTGATGCACTGTCTCTGCCGCCACTCATGGTTGTCCTCTGCTTTTTTAATCAGCTCCAGCGCCTTCGCCGGATAGGCTGCGCTGTCGGAAGCAGCTTCTTCCTCAGTCCTTCCGTAGATCAGCGGACGTGCAAACGGCGGTGCGGAGACCGACATATGCAGCGACGGGATCACGGCCTTCAGGCGTCTTCCGCGGATATCGACTTCCACATTTTCATCATCCAGAATCTCGCTGGAAATGTAGCAGAGGCCGATGGCCCTCTTTGCGGTCTCATCCGTGATGACGGTCGCAAGGCCTTCTCCTTCATGCTCATAATAAGGAACCATGGTTCCGCTGGTGACCCAGCCCACCTGCTCCTCACCGCGGTAGACCGGCATCCCGGCTCTCATGACTCCGCGGTCCAGAAGGGTGATCAGGCGGATGCGCTTCGGCAGATCCTTCAGGTCGCTGAAGTCACGGTTCTGAATCCGCTTGAAAGCGGCAAACTGTTTCTCAAGAGGTCCGCGGCCGATGCTGTCTTTTTTCAGGTCCGAGAAGCTGACCGCAAATTTGGCAAGCGGCACGGCAAAGATCGGCATTTCCTTTCCGTCGGGATCCACGCCCATCTCATGCCCGTAGAGCGGAAGTCCCGCTTCCATGCGCAGCGTATCGCGGGCACCGAGGCCGGCCGGCTTCGCTCCGAGTTCAATCAGACGTTTCCACAGCCAGGCAGCTTCCGGAGCCTTGATATACACTTCGTAGCCCAGCGGTTCGCCGGTATAGCCGGTCTTGGCAATGCGCACCTGATGGCCTTCCAGCTGCAGGGTGTTCAGCGCATTCTTCATCGGCTCCGTCAGGGCTTCGCCTGCGGAAAGCGTCATCAGGATTTCCTTGCTCTTCGGTCCCTGAACCGCAATGGCTGCCCAGTCCGCCGTAATGTTCGTGATCGTGCAGTCGTAATCTTTCACGATCTCCTGAAGATGCGCCAGATCCTTGTCCGTATTGGCCGCATTGACCACGAGAAGGAAATTATCCTCCTCAAATAAATACAGATAGGCATCGTCGACTGCTCCGCCGTTTTCATCCGGAATGATGCTGTACTGCGCCTTGTTCAGTTCCAGCGCCTGCACATTGCTTGTCAGCACATGCTGCAGGAACGCCGTCCGTTCCGGTCCTTCGATCAGAAGACGTCCCATATGGGAAACATCGAAAAGACTGCATTCGTGACGCGTGTAAAGATGCTCTGCGACAATGCCGGTCGGGTACTGCATCGGCATTTCCCAGCCGCCGAAGTCCACCATTTCTCCGCCTTCGGATACATGTACTTCGTAAAGTGGCGTGCGTTTCAATTCACTCATGACCTTCCCTCCTGCTCTGAAAAGAATAGAAACAAAGATATAAAAAAGAGGCATAAAGCTTCCTTTACAGAACTTTATGCCTCTGTTCTTTCACCTGAGAGATTCCCCGCGCAGTCTTGCTTCTGCAGGCGGGTTGCACCTTTGGCGTGCGGAAACCCGCACTTTTCAGAGCACTGTCGTGATCCGGTTCTTTTGCCTGAGAGTTTTTGCATTCCCCTTCGGCGTCACATTGAATTCAATGCTCTTGTAATCTCTCCCGGAACAGTCATACAGTTTTGTTCAGTTTTCAGAATGCCCTGCCGCTTCTCTGCAACCATTATATTTCCATTGGAAAATCTTGTCAATTTTAATTTTGGGAGGAAACGGCAGTTTCCGCGAAGAAGTCCTTCACGGCCGCTTCATATTTCGGCGTGTCGACCATATAGGAAATCGCATGGGTCGCATCCTCGATCAGGCAGATATGCTTCGGCGCCGAGCAGGCCTCATAATCCCGGACGGAATTCGAGGGCAGGACGAGATCGTCCGCCGTACCGTGGATGAACAGCATCGGGATCTTCCGGTTCTGACGCATCGCCTCTTCCGGCGTCCTTCCGAAGAAATTGAAATGTCCCAGGATCCGGCAGTAGAAGTTCAGAACATAGAGGAACGGAAAAGCGAGGATGTGTATTTTCTTTGCCGTGATGACGATCTGCTTCCAGGGATCGGAAAAACCGCAGTCGGCGATGATGCCGTGTACATTTCCCGGAAGGTTTTCGAAGGTCGACATCATAACGGAAGAAGCTCCCATGGAAATGCCGCCGAAATACATCGGCTGCGCTCCGACGCCCGGCAGCGTATTCATGAAATGCGCCCAGTCCGCGATGTCTCCGCCTTCCTTCATTCCGAACGCGATGTACTTTCCTTCGCTCTTCTGCTGCGAGCGTTCATTGATCAGTAAAATGCGGCAGCCGCTTTCATAATAGAACGGCAGCGCCGCCCCGAAATCGATGATCGGTGCCCCGTGATAGCCGTGGCAGAGAATGACCGTCCGCACGGCATCCGGATTGTCGATATAGAAACCGACAAGCTTCAGGCCGTCGCGCGACTGAATCGTATATTCTTTGTACGGATGCTTCTTCAGGAAATCCAGCCCTGCCAGATAGCGGTCTTTGTAGGCTTCAAAGAATTCGGGAACCTCATATTCATTTCTTGAGGGAACCCTGCCTATGACAAGATGAAAACAGACCGCGCCTCCGATCAGCGCGGCCGCAATCAATATCAGGATAACGATTAAAAGGATGATGCCTGCCATTCTCTTACCTCCGCCGGCACTGCGGCCGGCTTGATTCGAAGATTCCGATGAAAATGTCCTGAAGGCTCCGGCAGAACTTATCCGAAGATTCCGTAGGCAATAAATCCGACGATGGTCGCCGCCATTGCAATTCCGCACAGGATGGCCAGCGTTGCCTTTTTGAAATCAATTTCCAGCAGGGCGGCGATCAGGGCTCCCGTCCATCCGCCGGTTCCCGGAAGAGGTACGCCGACAAAAACCATCAGTCCCCAGAATTCTGCTTTGGCCACGCTGTCGGACCGCTTCATCGCGCGCGCTTCCATCTTCGTGACCAGTTTGCCGAAATGCTTTGTCGGCCTCAGCCAGTCAAAGATCTTGCGGATAAAAAGCAGGATGAACGGAACCGGAATCACATTTCCGAGAACCGAGAAAAAAACGGCCTGCCACAGCGGAAGCTCAAGAAGTCTTGCCAGCGGAATGCCTCCGCGCAGCTCCACGACGGGCAGCATCGACGTCAGAAGCACGGCGACCTGCGGCGGCATGAAACCAAGATGCGTTGAAAACCAGGTAACAACAGAATCCATTACACAATCTCCTTTAATTCACGATAAAGCCTGTTCATCTGCTCATCCGTTCCGATCGTGATCCGAAGATAATTGTCGATCCTCGGCTTGTCGAACCAGCGGACATAAATATGTTTCGTACGCAGAGCGTCAAATATCGTTTTGGCCTTCACATTCGGATGCGTGACAAAGAGGAAGTTGGAATCCGAATCCTCAAACTGAAACCCGAGCGCCTTGAGCTGATCCTCTGCCGTTTTCCGCGTCTTCATGATTTTATTGCAGCATTCTGCGAAATAATGATCATCCGCGATGGCAGCACATCCCAGTTCCAGCGCCGGCCGGTTCATGGTATAGGAATTAAAGCTGTATTTGACATCGTTCATGCATCTGATGAGCGCTTCATTTCCCATGGCATAGCCGACACGGAGGCCTGCCAGGTTCCGGGCCTTGGAGAAGGTCTGCACGATCAGCAGATTCTCGTACTGCTCCGTCAGCGCCAGCGCGCTCTCCGTCCCGAAGTCGACATAGGCTTCGTCGCAGATCACGACGGAATCCGGATTGGCGGAAACGATCTCCTCAATCGTTTCCAGGGGCATTTTCACGCCAGTCGGTGCATTCGGATTCGGGAAGACGATTCCTCCGTTTTCCTGCATGTAATCTGCCGGGTCGATGTGGAAGTCCTGATCCAGCGGAACAGTCACATAGGGAATCCGGAAAAGCTCTGCCCAGACATCGTAGAAGCTGTAGGTGATGTCCGGGAAAAGAATCGGTTTCTTTGAATTGAAAAACGTCAGGAAGCACATGGCCAGAACGTCGTCGGATCCGACTCCGACAAACACCTGCGAATCCTTCAGACGGTAATGAACCGCCAGCGCATGCACAAGACTTCCTGCCTTCGGATCCGGATAGAGACGCAGCGTATCCGCCTTCATATTGGCCAGCGTTTTCTGAACCGTCGGCGAAGGCGGGTATGGATTTTCATTCGTATTGAGTTTGATCATGTCCGTATCGAAAGGCTGCTCGCCCGGTGTATACGGCACGCATTTCCTGATATTTTCCTGCCAGCTCATCCTGATCACCCTGCCTGCGGAACCGCCACCCCCGTCCCCGTGGTTCTGGAACCACGGGGACGGGGGTGGCGGTTCCTTTATTTATGATTCTATTCCACGGTAATTTTCTTGTAGCTCTTCTTGCCCTTGCGGATCAGGAAGTCGCCCTTGGCGATATCGTCTTTCGTGTACTTCCGGAACATATCCGAAAGCTTTTCCTCACCGACGGTAATGCCTCCCTGCTGAATCGCACGTCTTGCTTCACCGTTCGAAGCTGCCAGACCGCTCCTGACCAGGAGGGAAATGATTCCGATCTCGCCGTTTTCAAAGTCTTCGTCTCTCAGCACGGTCGCCGGGATATCCGCCGGAGTTCCTGCTCCGAAGAGTGCCTTCGCGGCATCCTGCGCTTTCTGCGCTTCCTCTTCTCCGTGCACCAGCTTCGTCAGTTCGAAGGCCAGGATTTCCTTGGCCTCGTTCAGGCGGCTGCCTTCCCAGGAATCCATTTCGTCGATCTGTTCCAGCGGAAGGAAGGTCAGCATACGGATGAATTTCAGGACATCAGCGTCTGCCACATTTCTCCAGTACTGATAGAAATCGTAAGGAGAAGTCTTCGCCGGATCGAGCCATACGGCGCCGCCGACGGTCTTCCCCATTTTCTTGCCTTCGGAATTCAGAAGCAGGACCTGCGTCATGGCGTGTGCATCCTTGCCGAGCTTACGGCGGATCAGTTCCGTGCCGGCCAGCATGTTGCTCCACTGGTCGTCGCCGCCGAACTCAAGATTGCAGCCGTAATCGCAGTACAGTCTGTAGAAGTCATAAGCCTGCATGATCATGTAGTTGAACTCGAGGAAAGTCAGTCCTCTCTCCATCCTCAGCTTGTAGGCTTCCGCCGTCAGCATACGGTTGACCGAAAAATGAGGTCCGATATCCCGGAGAAAATCCACATAGTTCAGGTTCAGCAGCCAGTCTGCGTTGTTGACCATGAGTGCCTTGCCATCAGAGAAATCGATGAAGCGGCTCATCTGCACTTTGAAGCAGTCGATATTGTGCTGGATCTGCTCTTTCGTCAGCATTTTCCGCATGTCGGTTTTTCCGGAAGGATCGCCGATCATGCCGGTGCCTCCGCCCAGAAGTGCGATTGGTTTATTTCCGGCCATCTGAAGTCTCTTCATCAGGCACAGTGCCATGAAATGTCCGACGTGAAGGCTGTCCGCCGTCGGATCGAAGCCGATATAAAAAACGGCTTTCCCGTTGTTCACAAGATCACGGATCTGTTCCTCGTCCGTCACCTGGGCAATCAGTCCGCGCGCCTTGAGTTCTTCATAAATCTGCATCGTTTTGCTCCTTTTTCAATAGTATTTTTCAGTATAATTCAAATAGTCCGGGGTGTCAATTTCCGCCGCACATCCTTCTTCCGCCTGATTCTGCGGTATCGTCCGTCTCCGCATTCTGCCTGCGGCCCGCCGCCCTGTCCGCTCGGCCGGATCGGCTCTCTGACGATAGCGCAGCTTCGTCAGAGCAGCCCTGCCTTTTGCAGCCGGCTGTTATAGATAAAGGGAGCCCGCTGAGTTTTCGGAGCAGCCCATCAAAAAGCGAGTGCGGAAACGGCAGACGCAAGCGTGTCAGAGAGCCGATTCGGCCGGGGCAGAGCGGCGGAACACAGAGCAGGCTGCGGAAACGGGACCTACTTCCGGAACATCGGGCGGGAGAAGAATTCCGCGCCGTGGAAAATGGCACCTTCCATATGCTGAGCGGTCTCTTCGAGCTTGTCGCGGATCGGAATCGACTGCGGGCAGAGCGCCTCGCAGCGGCCGCAGCGCACGCACATCGAAGCGTAGCTCTTCTGTGCACGCAGGGTGGTTGTCATCAGATACTCCTTGACGCTTGCAAAGTGTCCGTCAATTGCCTGGTTGTTGTAAGCACGGAAGCACCCTGGAATATCGACCCCGTGCGGACACGGCATGCAGTAGCCGCAGCCGGTGCAGGGCACCTTGATCTTCGCGTCGAGAATCTTCCTGGCTTTCGCAATGACTTCAAAATCCTGCTGCGTATACATTCCCGCATGGGATTCATCTGCAATGCGGATGTTCTCATCCAGCATTTCCATCGAATTCATGCCGGAAAGGACGACTGCAACCTCCGGCTGGTTGTACAGCCAGGAGAGCCCCCATTCGGCCGGAGTTGCACGGCCCGATTTCTTCCAGCCCGGAAGCGTATTTTCAAACAGGCTCTTTGCCTCGGCCGGAAGTCCGTTGATCAGGCGGCCACCTCTCAGCGGTTCCATGATCACGACGGGAATGCCGAGCTCGGCAGCATGCTGCACTCCTTTTCTGCCGGCCTGCGAATATTCATCCATGTAATTGTACTGGCACTGGCAGAAGTCCCACGGGTAGGCATCGAGCAGTTCGCAGAATGCCTCCGAATTTCCATGGAAAGAAAAACCGATATTGCGGATCTGGCCCGCTTCCTTTTTATCGGCAATCCATTTCCGGATTCCTTTTTCCTCAAGCTTGTGCCAGATGTCGATATCCGGCAGCATGTGCATGAGGTAATTGTCGATATAATCCGTCTGCAGCCTCCGGAGCTGCGTCCGGAAAAGGCTTTCGAAATCTTCCATATTCTTAATGAGATAGTGCGGCATCTTCGTCGCGATATGGATTTTTTCACGGAGATGGTTCTTGTTCAGGATATCTCCCAGAATGGCTTCCGAACCATTGTAAATGTATGCCGTGTCAAAATAATTGATGCCGTATTCGATGGCATGCACGATCAGATGCTCCGTCGCATACGGATCGATGCGCCCTCCTCTTTTCGGAAAACGCATGCATCCGAAGCCCAGAATGGAAAAATCTTTTTTTCGCGTCTGCATCTTATCCCTCCAGGAATGCGAACGGATCCGGATCATGCAGGAAATGCATCAGCTGATAGGCACAGCCGGTCGCGACTTTCTCTTCCCGCAGAATGCGCCGCACTTCGTCACGGTCCGCCAGGACAACTTCAATCTCTTCGGACTCCTCTTCATTTTTCGAAGTCGGAATTCCTTCGGCATAACCGCATACAAGCGCACAGCTTTCATCCGTCATGCCGATGGTCATGAAGCGCGGTTCCTCATACATCGGATCGATTTCGATCGGATGAAGAATCAGTCCCGTCTCCTCTTTTACTTCGCGCACGGCTGCTTCGCGGAAGGTCTCTCCGTCATCAACCAGTCCTGCCGGAAACTCGTAAATGGTTCCGTCAATCGGATAGCGGTACTGCTTCACGAGCACGACCTTATCCTTCTTTTCGCCGTACAGCATATACATCACGACGCCGTCCGGATGATTTTCTTTCGTGACGAGCTTGAGTCCGCTGCTGTCCTCCGCCCGGGAGGCGACGAAATATCGTCCGGGTCTGCCGTTTTTCTTGACCGTTTCCAGTTCATAAAGATTGAGAAATCTGTTATGCGTCTGCGCTGTGACTTTTCTGATTTCACCCATGCTGAACTCCTTTTGCCGGGCCCCTGCTCTTTCTGCCAGGTTCCCATTCTTTCCGTCAGGTTCCTGCTCTTTCCGCCAGGCTCCCGCTCTTTCCGTCAGGTTCCTGCTCTTTCCGTCAGGCTCCCGCTTTCTTGATCAGACTGCTGATTCGTTTATACAGAAGGAATGTGATGACAGAAACCAGCACACCCTTCATCAGATTGAAAGGAGCGACGCACAGGGCAACAAAACCCAGGACGCTCGTGACATTCCCGTTGACGGCAGTGCCTGCCGCAAGAATCGCATCCATTCCTCCGAAGGCCGCCGCATAGGCGGGAAGAAGGACAAAAGCATTGAGAAGCGATCCCGCAAGGATCATGCAGACGGTGCCGGCTGCCATGCCAACGACTGCTTCTTTTTTCGACTTGTGCAGCTTGTAAATGATGCCGGCCGGAACCACAAAAGCACATCCGACCAGAAAATTCGCCAGATCCCCGATGCCCGCGGTTGCGGAGCCTTTGATCAGAAGATGCACGATGATCTTGATGAATTCGATTGCGATGCCGGCGACCGGCCCCAGTGCAAAGGAACCGATCAGAACCGGCACTTCGCTGAAATCTATCTGGTAGAAGGCCGGGGCGATAAAGGGAATCGGAAATTCCAGAAACATGAGGATAGCCGCGATCGCACCGAACATGCCGATGAAAGCGACCCTCTTCACGCTGACTGTATTTCCCTGCCGGACTGTATTGCCCTGTCCGGCTGCCTTTTCCTGTCCGGCTGCCCTTTCCTGTCCGGCTGCCTTTTCCTGTCCGGCTGCCCTTTCCTGTACAGCTGCCTTTTCCTGTACGGCTGTCTTCTCTGTACTGGCTGTCCTGACGTCTGCTGCCGCTGTTTTCACTGTCTTTTCAATCCTGTTGTCCATTGTACTCTTTCTCCTTTTCGATTGACAGGAGTTCATCGAAAAAATGCCCCGGATCAAAAGGACCCGGGGCGTGAAAGCATAATCAGTCTTCTCTCATCCAGACTATACTGTCGGTATCGGAATCTGCAGATGCATCACCGATTCGGCCCAAGGGCTCGCGGACTATACCGCCGGTAGGTAATTTCAACCTCCCCGAAGAATTCCTGTTCAGTTTATGGGCCTCATTATAAGCCCGATGTATTAAAAATACAAGAGCGGCAGGCCGTCTTTCTGACTGCCTGCCGCCTGTCCTTCTCATTCAGTTTTCAGGATCTCTGTCCGGTCTTCAGAATCTCCATCTGGTCTTCAGGATCTCTGTCCGGTCTTCAGGATCTCCGTTCAATCTTCGGAATTTCTATTCGATCTTCAGAATCTCTGAAAAGTTGGTCATATTGAAAACTTCCATGACGGCATCATTGACATTGCGGATGATCATGCCGCCTTTTCCGGACATAAGCTTCTCTTCCCCGAGAAGAACGCGGAGACCTGCCGAAGAAATATAATCCAGTTTTGCAAAATCCAGGACAATGGAATCATACGGATTCGCCGGATCCCTCAGTGCTGCTTCCAGTTCCGGAGCAGTAATCGTATCCAGCCTTCCTTCAACTGCCATTGTCATTTCTGTCCCGTTGAGCTTTTTTTCAATCGTCATCGTCCAGCCTCCGTAAAGATATTTTTGACCTGTATCAAAGATTGATGTTTCTGACCTGCTCTGTCAGTTCCCCGACATGCGGCAGGAATTTTTCACGACAGGATTTCAGCGCAGCTGCTTTCATGTCCTCATGGAGATTCGGGACATCGACCGCAACCATCGTCATTTTCAGCATCGCGAAAGAGTGAATAAAGCCATCCATTTTTATATACTCCTCTTCCGTCTTAAAGTCAAAATAATTATGAAGAAACCTGTCCCACAGACGTGCCGTCGTCGGCCTGTCCATATTGGTAAGGAACCGGACAAAGGAATCGCTTGTCGCTCCGGCTGCCACGAAGGAAATGCTTTCGCACAGATCGGCCAGTTCAAACAGCGGGTTACCGTAGCTGGTATAGTTGAAGGAATTCATATAGATTTCGCCGTCTTTATAAAGCGCCGTTCCCGGGTTGAAGCCCATCGCCAGGAAGGTGTCGCGGTCCGGCACCGCATCCACAAGCCGGCTGCATTTCTCAATCTCTTCGTCCGTCAGGAGGCCTTTCATCGCTTCCAAACTTCTGCGGTAATCGTCTTCGATAAACGGAAGTTTCCCCGGCGCGACATGGATGCTGTGCTTCTTCTTCAGCGAGTCCGCATACAAAGCGGCATAGCGTTCCAGATGATCCGGATCTTCCATGATCTGATGTCCGAGAGTCTTTGCCAGCATGTGCTCGTAAATAACGCCGATCTTGTCGCCGCACTGAACCATTTCGTAAGAAAAAAGTGCCGGAATACCCAGGGCAAGACAGGTTTTCGCATTTTCTCTTTCCAGTTCAATCTGCTCCAGCGGTTCCGGCCCCACGCTGAAGGTCACCATTGTCTCATCATCGATTTTATAGGATTCCCGGATAATCGACCTGCTGATCAGTTTTGCATTTTCAATAGATATCTGTCTCATAGGTGCCCCTCTCCTCATCTGCTGCACAGGCATAGATTCTGAAATGCCGTGCCGTTTCCCGGCATGCGGCTTTCATTTCGCACTGCAGCAATAAGAATGATAACGGAGCACCTACAACAAACCCACAACAAAATTTCAGAACTTTATGCCAGGTTCAGATGATTCTTGATGATGGAGCGGCTGATGAAATACATGACCGCCGCAAGGACCATCAGTCCGACAAACAGGATAAGAACAATCGGGACCGCTTCGGGAAGCACATTGATCAGATTGCCTTCCGCATCGTGAAGACTCTGCGAGCCAAAGAGCGCCGCCCCGGACCGGCCGATCAGCAGGCAGACGGAAAAGACCGCAAAAAACACCTGGCACAGGAATCCGAAAACCAGATAAAAGATAAAAGTCATGACTCCCTTGTTTTCCGGGAAAAGATGTCCGACCGAACTGGACAGGTGCGCAAGGCCCGACATCGTGCAGGCCGAAGCGATGATTCCGAGAATCAGGGAAATAATCAGGAAAGCGATGTACGGAACAGCTTCAGAGGGAATTCCGCTTTTTCCGTAAGCCGGCCGCAGGACAAGTGCCAGAAAAGTTCCCATGACAATCACGGCATCAGCGGCATACCAGGTCAGATAGGCCAGCGTATGCGAAAGCATCTGCTGATCGACCGTCATCGGAAGGGCGTTGGTCAGATAGCCTTCCTCCGTAAACATTCTCCTGTAAAAACGCAGGACCAGAAGCAGGTTCGTCAGGACCACGGCCGTAATGGCCGTCAGAACCATCAGCACCGCGACGATCGCCGAAACGGTCATCACCGCATTCCCGGCATCCGCAAACGGCATCAGAATCATTTCCAGGGCAGTCAGGACCAGCAGGATTCCGTGCACGATCAGCAGCGGAATGCTCACATTTTTCATATCGTACCGGTACATTTTCAATAGCATTTGAATACCTCCCTGAAATAATCATTGACTGACTTTCCGTGTTCCTCGCGGATGGCATCGACTGTCGACTTCAGGACGATGCGGCCATTGTTAATGAAGACTGCCTCATCCAGAATCGGCTCGACATCCGAAATCAGATGCGTGGAAATAAGGACCGATGAATCCTCGTCCGTATTGGCTACGATCGTATGGAGAATGAAATCCCGCGTTGCCGGATCCACCCCTCCGATCGGTTCATCCAGAAGATAGAGCTTTGCCCGGCGGCTCATGACAAGGACCAGCTGCAGTTTATCCTTCGTGCCTTTTGACATGGTCTTGAGATACTGCGTACCCGTGATGCCGAGTTTCTCCATCATCTCCTCCGCCCTCGGACGGTCGAAATCTTCAAAGAATGTCTGGAAATAATCCAGCGCATCCTTCACCGTCAGAGTATCCCCGAGGAAATTGCAGTCCGGCAGATAAGAAACGATTTTCTTGATCTCCACCGGATCCGTCTGTCCCGCAATGGCAAAAGTGCCTCCGGTCGGAACCAGCAGTTTCTCCAGGATCTTGATCAGCGTCGTCTTCCCGCTGCCGTTCGGGCCCAGAAGTCCGACAATGCGGCCGCTCTGGCAGTTCAGACTGACATTGTCCAGCGCCTGGCAGCCGCCTTTGTACTGCTTGCTGATATTGATGCATTCAATGACTGCGCTCATTGTTCTTCCCCTTTCACAGCGGTATTCTGTCCGGCTGCATTCTGCGCATCGGCAGAGACCGCTTCCTTTTCCATTCGTTTCAGAAGTTCCTTTTTTGTCATGCCCAGGTCGGCCATCTTCTCCAGAAAGATCCGGATCTGCCTGTCAGCAATGGCGTTCCGCGTTTCTCCGATCATGTTCCCGTCCTCCGTGATAAATCGTCCGCTCGTACGGCGGCTTGTCACAAGTCCTCCGCGTTCCAGTTCCGAAAGAGCTCTCTGCATGGTATTCGGATTGACACCCGCCTCCAGCGCCAGTTCCCTGACCGACGGCAGCTGCTGTCCCGGCTGATATCGCCCGGAGGCGATTTCCGTCTCCACCTTTTCAATGATCTGCTGGTAAATAGGTCTCGACGGATCCAGGTTCCATTCCATATTCTCACCTCACTTGTCTGTATTACTGTATTAGCTGATTAGTACAATAATACATAAATCCTCTTTTGTCAACCCCGAAATAAAAAAAGAGCCTCACGGAATCGTGAAGCTCTCGGAATCATGAAGCTCTCTGGTTAAACCCGCAGGTTCAGGCAGGCATTCGGATTGACAGCTGCCGCATTTCTCCTGCGGTGTGATTATTTTACATTGAACTGCAGGGCATTTTTCTCATTCCACAGGCGGTCATAGGCAAATCCGGTGATCTTCTCGCAGACTTTCTTCTCTTCTTCCGTCGCAGGCTCGGTGATTTCGCCTTTCCGTCTGGCGATGTCTTTCTTGATGACATCAAATTCTTTTTTGCCCATCGGGAAAATAAACGCAAAGATAAGCGTCAGCACCATCAGCACGATCGGAGCGAAAATGTAAATCAGGGCGATTCCGTGCTGCGTCGCCGCGCTCTGGCGTGCGCCTCCGTTGGCAAGGACTTCGCTGTATCCGACCAGGGCCAGCAAAAGTCCGATGATTGCGGAGGAAAGTCCTGTGGCAATCTTGCGGATGAAAGTCGCCATGCCGGAGCAGGTGCCCGGACGGTTGATCGAGGTGATCAGTTCGTCCACGTCCGCCATATCGGAAAGGATGGCATAGATGCTGACAGATGAGGCTGCCATGCCGATGCCGACGATAAAGGACAGGACCAGAATGATGACGAAGCTGGCACCTTCATAGGAAAATGCCAGCATGGCCAGGGTGGCGGCAATGCGGATTGGGAAGCCGATCTTGATCGGGAAGGTTTTGGAAGTGCGGCTGATCACCGGCGTAAAAGCGATCATTCCCACAAACTGTGAAAGAAGGATCACGGCCATCAGATACGTAAATCTTCCGCCGCCGTAGGCATTGAGGACGTCGTCCACATAGTAGACCGCAAGCCCGGTCACGAAATCCGCTGCCCCCTGGCCGCAGAGGAAGATGGCAAGGAACAGGCGGAACGTACGGCTCTTATAGACCGTAAAGGACTGCGTAAAGCTTTCCTTCATCGTGATCTTCCGGACTTCCTTCTGCTTCTCCCAGGTACCGAAGAAGGTAATCAGGATGACGACGGTAAAGAGGGCGCCGAAAATCAGGGCAACCGTCAGGTACTGGCTGCTGTTCGTATTATCCTTGATGAGAATCGACGGAATCAGTCCCGCAAGGATGGCGCCGAACGAAGAAAAAATCATGCGGACCGCCGTGAAGCTGCTCCGCTTCGCATAGTCTTCCACCATGTCGGGAAGCAGGCCGTTGTAGGGAACCATCACGATCGTGAACCCGGTCGAGAACAGCATATACATCAGGACGTAGAAAATATACTGTCCCGCCGGCGATGCCGATTTCAGCGGAACCCACATCATGATGAAGGTAATCGCAGAGGCAAAGGCTCCGATCAGAATGTAAAACCTCTTGGCCCCGAACTTCGATTTCGTCCGGTCGGCAATATTTCCCATGATCGGATCCGTGACGGCATCCCAGACTTTCCCGATCAGCGGAATGGTTCCGGCCAGGATCGTGGACATGCCGATCGACTTGGTCATGAAGACCGTGAAAAAGGTACTGATGATGACGAACGCCCCGCCTCCGTAAATATCGGCAAAACCATAGGCGCATTTTGCCCAGAGGCTGTCTTCCCGGTTCTTTTTATTCATTGTGCTCCCCCTTCATAAAGAGATTCTGCTGCCGGTTCCTTCTGCGTTCTTCCGTTCCGGAAGGCAGCTTCCAGTTCTTCCCTCCACGGGCTTTCCGCCCGGATGAAAACCGGCGGGCAGCCAATTGGCGCATCAACTTCCGCCGTCCCTCCTTCGTATTCTTTTCCCGTAAAGAGATGGATCCACCGGTCGTACGGCAGATAGACCTTCTTCGTGACCGCCCCTTCTTTCAGGACCGGCGCCGCGAGGATATCCCGGCCCAGAAGATATTCATATCCTTCGCGGTAGGCCTGCGGCTCCTCATAATGATAGAACAGCGGACGCATGACCGGCGTCCCCGCAGATGCCTCCTCTTTCACGCAGGCTTTGAGATAAGGCTTCAGCGCCGCATGCAGACGGCTCATTTCCGCGGTAAAGGAAAGCAGTTCCGCATCGCTGTCATACTGTACATTTTTATCCGGCTGATTTCCCTCGTGCGTCCGGAGCAGCGGCGAGAACACATTCATCTCAAGCCACCGCATCAGCAGTTCGCGCGAACGCGTCATTTTCAGGATCGTCGTGTAGCCGCCCGCATCGCTATGCGTGATTCCGTATCCGCTCATCGCAAGGGAAAGCGTCGCAGGAATGACCGAGGGCAGGCCGTCGTCGCGCGACCAGTCGACATGCTGGTCTCCGTTCCACATCATCGGGGAGTACCGCACGGTGCCGGTCGAACCGGAGCGCGTAAAAAAGAAAACCTCTTTCTCTTTTCCGCATTCCTGAATGGCCTCGCTGTTGATCTTCGCCCAGATGGCCGGCCAGCGGTTATGGATTTTCGCCGGGTCTTCCCCGTCTGCAAGAACGCAGTCCGTCGGCAGGTATTCCGCAAAATCAGCCATCCAGCCGTCGAGGCCCAGGCCGATCAGGTTTTCTTTAATGATTCCTTTGATCCATTCGTATGCTGCCGGATTCGTGAAATCGACCATCGCTGCCGGGAAGGTCGTAATGGTCACCATGTAATCTTTGCCTTCCTTATTTTTCACGCAGTAGCCGTGCGCGGACGCATACGCATAGAGTTCTTTTTCGATGGCCAGGAAAGGATTGATATACCCCAGGAAATGAATTCCTTTTTTCTTCCATTCGGGAATTTTTCTGTCCAGCCCCGGATAAAGGCTTTCATCCCATTTCCAGTTCCACATCAGCTGATAGCCGAATTTCGTGACGCGGCAGCCTTCCCAGTCCTGGCACCAGATTCCGCAGATTTTCGTGCCGGCCTTCTCTGCCTCCGCAAGCTTCTTTTCAACGGTTTCCGTTCCGCCCTGCATGCCGAGAATGATTCCGTCATACAGCCAGTCCGGCAGTTCCTTCTGTCTCCCGATGGCATCGGAAAGTTTCCCGGAAAGCTCCTCATAGGAATCTGCCGCTCCGATCAGGATGTCCGCACTGTCATGGATGCGCAGGATATGGCGGTCCGGGTTCGTGAAGTCGAATTCCGCATAGGAATCCGTATCCGCGTGGACGAAGTATTTCTCACTCGACACGAAGGTCGGCTGTGCATAATAGCTTTCATATTTCTCAAACGGGAGGATTTTCTCCGGATGAACGCCAAAGACAGTCTGCCGGATCATTTTCTTCGCGATCCGGGAAGCATTCTGATGCTCGGCAACCCAGATGCGCACTTTCTGTCCGCGCAGGTTGAAGCGGCTGAAGGTCTCGCCGCAGCCGTAGACGTGTTCTTCTTTTTTTGCGGGAAGCGTAAGGATCAGTCGGTTGACTCCGTCGCTGTCTTTGAAGGCGACATGCAGACGGACCGTTTCTCCCAGCGTGATCTGAAGTTCTCCGACGGATAAGGGGAGCGTGCCGGTTTTTCCGTCCCACTCGATGTCGCGGAACGAAATGCCTTCCGTCAGCATCTTCTCCCAGCGCGTTTTTTCCGAATACCGGAAGCTGCCTCTCTGCATCGAAAAATCTGCCGTGCCGTTCCCGACCGCAATCTTCATTTCCCTGAGAAGTTCTTCGATCTTCATAGTTTTTCCTCGCATGAATCCGTTTTATAAAACCGGATAAAAGATCCGCAGGCAGAGCAGGCGTTCCGCCGGAAGCGGGTTTTTCTGCATCTTTTGTTTAATTGTAAATGAAACAATATCAGACTTCAATCACTATCAGAGATTCAGGATGACCAGAGAAATTCCGGAAGCGACGAGCAGGATGCTGACCAGAATCTTCGCACGTTTCTCGCTGACCTTTTTCGACAGCAGCATGCCGGAAAAAAGTCCTGCCAGCATGACCGGATACAGCATCAGCGCCGTCTTCAGGATCTGAAGCGTAAAGATGCCGAGGACGGAATAAAGGATCGTCCGGAAAATATCATCGCACAAAAAAACGATGCAGAGGTTCGCACGGAATTCATGCATGTCTTTTGTCTGCTGCGAAATCGCAGCCGCCAGAAGCGCGCCGACCCCGTAGAGTCCGCACAGGATTCCCGAAAGAACGGCGATGACAATCCGGTACGCTTTCGGTCTTGTTCCCTTGCTCCGGAAAACTCCGAGCAGGCTGTCAAGACCGATGACGACGACAACAATTCCGAAGATAAATTTAACCAGGCGTGCTTCTCCCATTTTCAGGAAAAACACACCCGGTATGCATCCTACGATGACAACGGCTGCATAGGGCAGCCATATTTTCATGCGGATGCTTCTGCGCTCCCGGATGGCCATGACGGTATTCGCTCCCAGGCTGTTGACGAGGTCGAACGGCGTGATGTCAACCGTGTTGCGCGAGAAGCTCAGAATCGTGCCGAAGACCAGCATATTCGCAAAGCCGCACAGTCCCTTGATGAAATATCCGCTGAAAACGGCTATCGCAAGAAGAAGGCTCATGGATTAATATCTGCACACTTCCATGCCGAGCATATGGGCCAGAATCTCCAGTTCGGCTGCGACGTCCCCATAAATGACGACGAAATGCGGCTCCCAGCCGTCCTCCACGCTCTTCATCACGACATCCTTCGCCGGGTTCTCCGTCTTCACGACAACCGAAGTTCCGAGGAACTGCTTCGGCTTGTCGATGGCCTCGCCTTTGGCAAGGAAGAAGCGGAAGGTTCCGTCCGGCTTTCTGCCTACGCGGAACACGGTAACGTGTTCGCACGGACGGCAGCCGAATTCCAGTGTCGGTCCGATGTGGCGGTTGCAGTGCGTCCCCACTTCCGCACCGGTATCCTTCCGGGCCAGGCTGCAGGCAGCGGTGCCGCAGTGCCAGTAGGTAACCGTGTTTTCATTTTCATCCATGGAAACCGGATCTCCGAAGAAGACCGGCGATTTCGTCAGCTGCATGCCGAGATACATGGAAACGGCTCCGTAGCAGTCGGATTCGCAGCTGGCCGCAACGCCCATGTCATTGAGCATGGCCAGCACGGCGCAGACCGGCGTCCCGAAGGAAGTAAAGAAGTCCGGCCAGCAGCGGGAGGCAATCGCGCCGACATGGTTCTCCGTCACATAATCCTGATAAGCCTTGCACAGGCGTGCGAAATCCTTCACGTTCTTGGACGGGATCTTGTCAAGACCGCACATGGATTTCTCAGCAGCCGCAAGATAGGAGCTGCATTCTTCATCGGTATAGCCCTTGGCCTTTTCGATGAGTTCACGCGCTTCGATCGAATTCAGGGTAATGCCGAAATTCTTCTGCATTTCCGCATCCGTCGCACGTCCGAAGCCGAAGCCCTGAGGCGTATGTCCGATTGCCGCGATGGTCAGGTCTCTCATTCTGTATTTCATTTCTGCTGCCGCCACGCATGCGCGGATCTTGTCCCTGACTTCTTTTTCCTGAGGTGCACCGAAGATGTATTCAAAACTCTTCACGCCGAGGTTCGCCATCACATTGGCCGCAGAATAAGCGCCGGTAAGAGAATTCAGGCGAAGCCTTCCGCCGTCGATGACCGGCTCGCGAAGCGTCCAGAGAAGGACCGGGCAGGAAAACGCCCTCATGACTTCGCTGCAGTAAGCGGAATTCGCAAATGTGATGTTCTGCAGGATAATGAGATCCGGGTTGATTTTTCCGAGGAATTCCTTCAGGTCGTCGATGGACAGAAGCATTTTCTTCGGATAGACGCCGTTTTTCGTAACTGATTTAATCAGCTTTACCGATTTGTCGAACTCGATCTGGGCGCTTTCAAGATGGAAAGTCGGGACGCCGATCGGAATATAAGCCACCTGGAATTTTTTCATTTTACATACCCTCCGAATTTTTTCGTGATGGAACTGAACAGTTTCGCGGAACCTGAATTCTTTCTGTAGAAGACCGGCGGATAACCGGTCGGTGCCTTGACTTTATGTCTGCCTTTGGCATAATCCCTGCCGTCCCAGAGGCCGACCCACTGGTCATCCGGAAGATAGACTTCTCTTCCGTCTGCGCCTTTCTCATAGACCGGGGCGACGAGCAGATCGCGTCCGAACAGATATTCCGTCTGAAGATCATAAGTCTTCGCATCATTTTCATAATGCAGGAAAAGCGGACGCTGCACCGGAATGCCTTTCAGGTGGTTTTCCCGAACGGCCGCCTTGATGTAAGAGCGAAGCTCATAATGGACTGCGGTCATCCTGGCAAAATTCTCCATCGAATCCGCGTCGTCGTAATACTGGAAATTCGTCGACGGGCGGTTGCCTTCGTGCGTCCTCATGACCGGCGTGAAAGCCGCCATGTCCACCCAGCGGTCAAAGACTTCTTTCGTCCGCAGATTGTCGTAAACGGAAGTGTAGCCGCCGATGTCGCTGTGGGACAGGCCGTATCCGCTCATCGCCAGCGAAAGGGTTCCGCAGACTGCGGAAATGAGTCCGTCGTGGACCGACAGGTCAACGCTCTGGTCGCCGTTCCAGGCAAGCGTGCTGTATTTCTGCGAGCCTGCTGCGCCGGACCGCATGAAATAGACGACGTCTCCGAGCTTCCCGGATTCCTTCACCGCTTCGTAATTGCATTTTGCCCAGAGAGCCGGCCAGTGATTGTGCTCGATCAGGGCGCTTTCCCCGTTGCAGAGGACCGCGTCCGCCGGAAGATATTCGCCGAAGTCCGCCATCCATCCGGAAAGGCCGAAACGGATCATATATTTCTTGATGACTTCCTTATACCACTGAAAGGCTTCGGGATTCGTGAGGTCGACCATGCCGCAGAAAAATTCTCCGCAGTCGATCAGATAGTCTTTCCCGTTTTTCTGTTTGATGAAATATCCCTTTTTCTCCGCTTCCGCAAAAAGCATTCCGCCCTGAACCAGATACGGATTGATGTATCCCATGAAGCGGATCCCTGCCTTATTGTATTTCCTGATTTCATCCGGCAGGTCCGGATAAAGTTTTTCATTCCAGTGCCAGTCCCACTCAAGCCTCTTGCCGAAGGACGTCATGCGGATGCCTTCCCAGTCCTGGCAGAAAAGGCCGGTCACGCGGATGCCGTTCCGGATGGAACGCTCCGTCAGTTTCCGCACTCTGTCCGTTCCGCCCTGCAGTCCGAGGATGGCTCCTTCCACTGCCCAGTCCGGAAGTTCTTCCTGCCGTCCGAGCAGCGCCGTAAGACTGGTCAGCAGTTCCGGGAACGTTTTTTCGTACGTCAGCGTGATGCTCTTCGGGACATCCCAGAACATCAGCTCATGGAAATCCGGATGCGTGAAATCAAAATCCGCATAGGCCGTCGAGTCGACATGGCAGAAATAATGCCGCGAAGAAACAAACGTCTGCTGCGGAAAATACGTGTTGTAATAATCGCCGCCGCTTTCGGAATCCCGGTCGCACTGATAGGTCACGAAACTTTTCTTGTCGCGCCCGACTCCCGGTTCCGAACTCCACAGCGGAAAATTCCTGCCGCGCAGGTTGAAATAGGAATACTGCTCTCCGCAGCCGTAGACTTTTTCATTTTTCCCGGCATCCAGACGGATCCAGAAACGGTTGATCTTCTCATCCAGCCTGACGAATCTCAGCACGGCCGTCTGCTTTTCCGTTTCGACCGTCATCAGGATCTTCCCGGAAAAATTCACGACGAGCTTGTCCCTTTCCTGAACAATCTCGCGGACTTCCAGCGGGCAGCGCTCCTCCACGTAATCCTTGATCTTAAAGTTGCCGGAATGCATGCGGACATCCTGCTGCCCGTATCCCGCAAAAAGAAGCGGACGGGATTTTGTCTGGGAAATGAAGAAATCCTTTTCATTTCCGATGTGGAAATCCCTGCCTTTCAAAACCAGTTTCATGAGGCATTCCTCCTGCTTTTGGTTAACGTTTTTAATTAATTAGTGTTTTTACACGGTTAAATTGTTGACAAACAAGGGGCTGAAAATTCCTCGTCCTGAATTCGATTATATCCCGATATTCTTTAAATGTAAAGGATATTTCAGCGATATTCTTGCCTTTTTCTCAAGACTGCGGTAGAATATTTGTGTAATGATTCGAATATTTTTTTCATTTTCTGATTAAGTCTTTTAAAATGAAGAGAGGTAATCCGTATGATTGAACAGCTGAGAAGGTGCAATCCCGGTCTGAAGCTCTGCTCTGTAACCGATCCTGAATTCCGTTCCTACGGAAAAGTCCTGGACGGATATGATTTTACGGAATTTCTGGAGGTTCTTTCCGAAAAAGAGCTTCCTTCCGAAGGAAATACCTATACCGGCTGCGATCCGGAAATGATGCAGCTTCCGGTCGTCAGATCACTCTCCTCGAATTTCTATGCCGGCATGCCGATCGAAGCCGGCTTCTGCAACGGCCAGGGAAATAAGCTGAATGCCCTGGAATATCACCGCGGTTCCGAAATCGACATCGCGGGAACGGATCTCGTGCTTCTGCTTGACCATGTGACATCAATTGTGGATAATAAGATGGACAGCAGTTCCGTGGTCGGTTTTTACGTCCCGAAGGGATGCGCCGTCCAGCTTTACGAGACGACGCTTCATTTCGCACCGAGCAGGATTACGGACGGAGGCTTCCGCTGCGGCGTTGTCCTGCCGGCTCATACCAATGAGCCGCTGGATCCGAAACCGGAGAAGATTTCAAAGGAAGACGAGCTTCTCTGGATGCGCAACAAATGGCTGATCGCACATAAAGACAGCATCCCCGCTTCCCGGGGCGCCTGCGTCGGTATCAGCGGGCAAAATATCGAGGTGCATTATGAACCGTAAGAACGGCATCAATATGCTGGACGTCAAGATGGGAAACCGCAGCGCGATTCTGGAACTCATTTACCGTTCCAAAGGCATACCGCGCAAGGACATCGCCAAAGCCCTCGGACTGACTCCCGCAGCCATTACGCTCATCACGAATGACCTGATCAACGAGGGCATCCTGATCGAGGCGGATACGCGCGTGTCTGCAGGCCGCGGACGCAAGGAAATCCTTCTTGAGATCGACAGCCACAAATATGCCTCCATCGGCGTCAATATCACGCGCCATCACTTCGAGCTGATCTGCATTGATTTTTCGTGCAAAATCCTCTTTCAGAAAATGTACAAGACTTCCGACCTGCACCACGATGCCGAAAAGATCCTCGCCTGCATTGCAGAGGAAATCCGGAACAACATCCTTCATGCAGACTTCCTGGCCGGCCGTCAGGTACTCGGCATCGGAGCCAGCACGCTGGGCGTCGTCGATTCCAAGAAAGGAATCAGCGTCAATTCCTACGGCGTTTTCGAAGGCGGAAGCACCGACATCCGCGGCTATTTTGAAAAAGAGCTGCATCTTCCCGTCATCCTGACCAATAATATCTGTGCCTGCGCGCACGGCGAGGCCTTCCTCTCCAACTTCGAGCAGAGACAGGAACTTCTTTTCATTAAATACGGTCCCGGCATCGGTTCTGCCCTTCTGAAATCAAATGACCATTTCAGCGTCCAGGATTATACAGCCGTCCAGATCGGACATGTCATCATGGACCCGAACGGACGTCCGTGCATCTGCGGAAACCAGGGCTGCCTGGAAACCATCATCAGCTATGATTCAATTATTCACAGCATTTCCGATCTCGTCTCCGAGCGCCTGACGCCGGAACTGGATGCGCTGGTCAAGCAGGATCCCGAAAACCTCAACATGAAATCAATCATGGAATCCTATGATCTCGGGAATCCCGTCATTACGGCAGAAATCGACCGGGTCATTTTCTATCTGGTCATTGCCATCAAAAATGCCATTACCCTGCTCAATCCGGAATCGGTCATCCTCTACGGCGAACTTTTCGAGAATCTGAAATTCCGCCGGAAACTGGTCCAGCAGCTTTCCGCCTTTACAAAGACGCAGAAGGTTGCGTTCTCCGACTTCAATCTCGGACTTGAAACGCTGGGTCCCGCCACGACCATGATTTCCAGCTTCCTGCTTTCGGGAGGCGATCTGAAAAACACGGTTTCTTAAAAACATGGTTTCCTGAAAAACACAGTTTCCTTAAAAAAAGTCCCGCCGGTACCAGTTCGGTACCGACGGGATTTTTTTCACGTTCTCAGCCTTTGACAGCTCCTGAGGTAAGTCCGGAAACGATCTTCCTCTGGCAGAGCAGAACCACGATGACGATCGGGATGGTAGCAATGACCGACGCAGCAGCCATGTCGCCCCACGGGACGGTATACTGTCCGGGGAACATGGAAATCGCCACAGGAACCGTACGCATCTGATCCTTGGTGATCAAAATCAGGGCGAACATGAATTCATTCCATGCCGTGATGAAAGCGATGATTGCCGTTGTGAAGACGCCGGGTGCCGCAAGCGGCACGATGATCTTGATGACGGACTGGAAACGACTGCATCCGTCGATCTGCGCTGCCTCTTCCAGGTCATACGGAAGGGCATTGATGAAGGAAATCAGCGTCCAGATAGCCATCGGGAGCGTGATGATAACGCTCGGGACAATCAGTCCGGCATAGGTGTTGATCAGATGCAGATTCTTGAAGATGATGAACATCGGGGTGACGATTGCGATAATCGGGAACATGTTCGCAATCAGGATGAAGTTCTTCCAGAATTTCTTAAACTTGAACTTCAGTCTCGCAAAAGCATAGGCTGCCGGGAACGCGATGATGATCGTAACGATCATGGCGCCGAGCGCGACGATGATGGAGTTCTCAAGATAAACCTGCAGGTGATGTTCCGTGAAGCAGTTGATGAAGAACTGGAAGGACCAGCGGCTCGGCCACAGCTCGGTCGGCATCAGGGAAATGTCCTTCGGGTCTTTCAGTGCCGTAATGATCAGCCAGTAGAACGGGAAGACGATAACGACCAGGAAAACGATCATTCCGATAAAGCCTAAAACCTTACCGGCTGTGATTTTCTTTGATTTTGCCATTTTTCTCCCCTCCTCAGTCTTCGTCCGTCTTCAGCGTCTTGATGTAAATGACGGAGCAGATCAGGATCAGGATCGTAATGATTGTCGACATAGCAGAGCCCTTGCCGAAGTTCATATCGGTGAACAGGTACTTATATGCCTGGTACAGAAGCGTTGCCGTTGAATTGGCAGGACCGCCGCCGGTAATACCGAAGATGATATCGAAGATACGGATCGCGCCCATTGTACGGAACAGAAGGATGATCAGGATGATGCCCTTCAGGTTCGGGATGGTGACATGCCAGAAGGTGTAGACTTTTCCGGCGCCGTCGACTTCCGCCGATTCATACTGTTCCTTCGGAATCGTCTGCAGGCCGGCCAGCAGCATCAGGGATACATACGGGAACTGCTTCCAGGTATCCGCGAGCACAACGACCATCATGGCGCTCCACTGATGAGTCAGCCAGGAGTATCCGGCACCGCCGAAAAGCTGTGCGATGGAATTGATGACACCGAGCTGGTCGTTGAACATGAACGAATACATATAGGCAATGATGATTCCGGGAATTGCCCAGGGAATCAGGACTGCCGTTCTGATCAGTCCGACTGCCTTTGTCGCCTTGTTCATCAGGAAGGCTCCGGCAAATCCGACCAGAAGTTCCAAAACCATGGATAAAACTGCGAATACGAATGTATTTTTGAAAATGGACCAGAATTCCTTGTCCGTCAGAAGGTCAATGTAATTTTGGAAACCGACGAAGTATCTTTTCAGCGGATCTGTAAGGACATAGTACTGAAAGCTGTAAGACACGGTGATGATGATCGGAATGATGCCAATCAGCGTAATCAGGATCAGTGTTGGGGTAATCAATCCATAACCCGCAAGGTTATCCCGCTGAGCCCTGGTCATCTTTTTCTTAGACTGTGAAGCCATTCTTCCACCCGTTCCTTTCTGAAAACCGAACCGGCAAATGCCTTATTTTCAGAAGAAGTGCTTCAGCCTCCTGAGGTCAGCTGAAGCACTTCAGCATTAACAATTACATAAATTCAATTCTCTGTTTCAGACAATCCTGATTCCTTATTGCATTGCTGCAAGAGCTTCGTTAAGCTTGGTATCCATTTCCGTCATAGCTGCATCATTGTCCATATCGCCTGTCAGAGCTTTGTGGAAATACTCCTGGAAGATAGTGGAAATAGTCGGGTAATCTTTGACCTGAGGTCTCGGAGCAGCGTTGTCAGCAGCATCCTTGACGTCTGCCAGGAACGGAAGCTTTGCCTGAACTTCTGCATCGTCATAAACTTTGGAAACGGTCGGAAGAGTGGATCTTTCCATAGCTTCAATCTTCTGTGCTTCAAAGCTTGTCATGAATTCCACGAAGACCTTGGAAGCTTCCGGAGCATCTGTGTTGGCATTGATTGCCATGTTCCAGCCGCCCAGTGTGCCGGAGGAAGACGTGCCGTCCGGGCCGACCGGAAGCTGTGTCACGCCGACGTTGCCGGCAACCTTGGAGGTATCTTTCTGTGCAGAAGCATAAGCGTATGTCCAGTTTCTCATGAACAGCGTGTTGCCTGATTCAAAGAGAGCCTTGGAATCATCCGGCTTGTTGTTCAGGACGGATTCCGGAGAGATGCCGTCTTTGATGAGTCCTTCGACATATTCAAGAGCAGCCTTTGTCTTGTCATTTGCCATTGCGAACTTGCCGTCTGTCAGGTCTGTGCCGCCGTCCTGTTTGATGAACTCAAGCATGTTGCAGGAAGTCGGTTCGCCCTGGAACATCTGGAATGCGAAGCCGTTCTCGATTCCGTTCTTGCCGATGTTGTCCTTGCAGTCCTGAACCAGCTCATCCCATGTTGTCGGCGGTGTGCTGACAAGGTCTTTTCTGTAGTACAGAAGGCCTACATCCGTGTAATCCGGGAACGCATAAGCCTTGTTGTCATAGTAGCAGGTCTTCAGCGGGCCGCCAAGGTAATCGGAGGACTTTGCTTCCAGATCGCTTGTCAGATCCATCAGCCAGCCGGCTGCTGCGAACTGAGAAACCCAGATGATATCGCATTCAATAACGTCCGGATCCGTGTCGCCTGCTGCGAAAGAAGTCATAAGGGATTTCTTGACATCATCGGAAGCACCGGAAGTCATCTGATGATCAACTGTGATGTTCGGATATTTTGCATTGAATGCCTTGATCATGTCGTCCAGAGCGCCTGTCGTATCATTCTGGGATACGAAAGTAACGTTTCCGGAGATGGAGGTATCTGCCGCCGCGGAGTCAGCAGTTGATGCTGCTGTGGATGCCGCCTTGGATGCTGCGGTGGAAGCTGCCGTTGATGCTGCCGTGGAAGCTGCCGTTGATGCTGCGGTGGATGCTGCTGCAGAGGACGTCGTTGCTGTGGACGAAACCTCATTTCCGCATCCGGCCATTGTTGCGACCATTGCGATGCTTAACAGAATGCTGATAACCTTTTTCTTCATTTTTCTTCTCCTTTTTCCGCTTATTACTTAACGCTTTTAATTTATCTTTGAAAAATTTACTCCTTTTCTTCTCCTGCAAGGAAAATTATAGCTTTATCAGCTCTTCCTGTCAACAGTTTCTGATTATTTTGTTTAATTGCTTTAATTATATCGCTGCTTTTTTGTGCACTTTTATCTTCCGGAGAACGCTTCCCCGCTGCTGCCCGTCCTCTGCTGCATCCTGAGGATCCCGAATGCCCCCAAAAGCACGACTGCGACGCCCAGATACTGGGTCGTCCCGAGCTTCTCACCGAAGAGAAGGAAGGAAATCAGTGCTGCCACGATCGGCATGAACAGAAGGAAAACTTTGACGATCCACACCGGGAAATGACGCAGATTATAGTAATAAACCAGATAGATTCCGGTCTGCCCCAGTCCTGCGAGGCAGGCGGACAGAACCAGCGTGCCCGAGCTTCCCAGTTTGGCGAGGTCCCCGATCGTGCCCATGATGCAGGCAGTCACCGTGAAGAGGATCATCGTCACGAAGTTGTTGTAAAAAGCCACGACGTCATCCGGCTGCGGATTGTTTTTATCCAGCTGCGCGCTCTTGATGACAAATGCATTGATTGAAACAAAAAGTGCCGACAGGATAAAGAAGATATAGCCGATGTTGAAATGGAAATTCGCGAAGTCCACGTTGAGGACCATGAAGACTCCGAAGAGCATGACCAGGCTGAAAAGCCAGTCCCATTTCGTAAACTTCCTTTTATAAATGATGACGGAGATCAGGTTGACGAAAATGATATCGCACTTCAGAAGCGCGGTGCCTGCTCCCGCCGGCGAAAGTGAAAGACCGATGAACGCCGTCAGGTCAAGAAGGAATCCCAGGATCCCGATCAGAAGCAGCCGGCCGAGCACTCCTTTGACCGTGAGCAGCTTCTTCAGCTCGTCCTTCTTCCACATGATGAAGAACAGAAGGATCATGGTGATGAAGCGGATGACAATGCCGGTCGTAAAGACCGACATCTGCTTAACCGTCTGCTGGCTTGCCACGTAGTAGCTGCCCCAGATAACCGCCAGTATCAGAAGCGGTGCGATTTTTTTCGTTTTCATACAGCGCATCTCCTGACGAAATGAAGCAGTTCATCCTGGCTTTTCATGGTTTCCATCATTGTGTCCCGGTAAGCCCCGCTGTCTTTCGTTTCTTTAGCTTTCATTCCATTTTCCCGGTAAGCGCTTTTGAATTCCGGTACATTCAGGAGTTCTTCCAGAATATGCCTGTCCGGCGTATCTTCAATGCGTTTCCGGATTTCCAGTCCGCAGGTGTCAATTGCCTGCAGGTTTTTACCGCTGAGCAGAACCGTCAGTTCTCCTCCGATCATCTCCGACCAGGCATAATGGTTGCCGTCTGCCTGCAGCATCAGGTGCGCCCTGAAGCCTTTTTCACGGAAGACCCTGTAGATTTCCTTTGCCGTAAGGGTTCCGGCCCAGATCAGGCATTCCGGGTCGATGAAAATGCCCCGTTCCTTAACTGTCTCATAAATCCACCGGTCGAATGTTCCCGGCCGGAAGGAGCAGGCCGGACGCAGAGTGCGTACTTCCAGTCCTTCTGCCTCTCTGCGCTTCAGTCCTTTTTCAATGGCTTCCGCTGCCTGTACCGCCTGCATCGTGCTGAAGCAGAAATCTGCGCAGACATTCACGCCGCGGTAAGTCGCCTCTTCCATCGCTTTCATTCCTGCGGATGAAGCCGGTATGGAAGCCGTCATATTGCGGCCGATGCTGTTGATGCGCAGCGCCGCCTCCAGCATGAGGGAAGTGCTGCGGAAGAACCGGATATTGACCGGCATCGCAAAGCGCCCTGCTGCCCCTCTTGTCCTGTCGTAAACAGGAAGGAGAGTCTTTGCACAGGAGGCCGCGGTTTCTTCCATGAGGCAGGATGCGATTTCTTCCTCTGTCGTTTCCTTCATCCGGTCCAGAAGTTCCCCGATGCGTTCCTGCCAGGATTCCGCGTCCTTCCGGACTGACTCCGAAAAATCGGGTATCTTGCAGGAAGCACCGGTAACGCCGAGCTTCAGGCTGGAAGAAAGCTCCTCTTCCGAGCAGGTATCCAGACTCAGACCCGTCATCGGAAACAGTGACGTGCATTCATTTACTTTTCCGATTTTCTTTGCCATTTTCCTACCTGCCCGGCCAAGCCGCATAAGTTCTTTTTCCCTCCGGATTGCTCCGGCTGTCTTTACTGCTCTTCTTTCTTGTTTCCGTAGATCTCGCCTTCATACTGCTGAACCGTCGAGAAAGCCTTGATCAGGTTTTTCTGTCTCCAGTCTTCCAGATCCTGAAGGAATTCCGTGTTCAGGAAAGTATCGACGATCGCGCATCCTGCAAACGGAGCGGTAATCCATCCGCCCATGGTCAGGACATTTGCGTTGTTGATGGCACGTGCCTTCATGGCTGCAAATGTGTTCTCGCAGACAGCGGCATAAACGTTCGGGTACTTGTTGGCAAGGATGTTCATGCCCATGCCCGTGCCGCAGATCAGGATGCCTTTTTCGAACTCGCCCGAGGAAATTCTCGGAGCAACTTCATGGGCAACGAGATAATACATTTTCGGCTGGTCCGCGCTCTGCGTTCCCAGATCCGTAACTTCCCATCCTTCTTCCGTCAGATGCTTCTTGACTGCTTCCTTCAGTTCAAATCCGGATCCGTCCGATCCGATGACAATTTTCTTTTCTGACATGATTCAGTTTTCTCCCTTCATTTTGATGGCCTCTTTGGCCGCTTTTACGATATCTTCTGCAAGCAGGTTGTATTCCTTCATGAGGTAATCCATTTTGCCGACCTGTCCGAAACGATCCTGGAACCCGATGCGTCTGACCGGTGCCGGTGCATTTTCGCTTAAGACTTCCATGACCGCAGAGCCGAGTCCGCCGATGATGGAATGGTTCTCGCAGGTGACTGCGCAGCCCGTCTTCTTAACGCTCTGTAAAATCAGTTCTGAGTCGATCGGCTTGATTGTATGAAGGTTGATGACTTCCGCGCTGATGTTTTCTTTGGCAAGTTCTTCCTGGGCAAGGAGTGCCTGCTCGACTTCGATGCCGGATGCAAACAGCGTGACGTCTTTTCCTTCGCTTACGACTGTTCCTTTGCCGAGCGTGAACTTCGTGCCTTCCTTGAAGATCTTCGTTGCTTCCTTGCGGAAGAGGCGGATGTAGACCGGGCTCTTCGTCTCAAGGATCTGCGGGAAGATCTCGCGCAGCTGCACGGAATCAACCGGTTCATAGATGATCATTCCCGGGATGTTGCGCATGATGGAAATGTCTTCCGTCGGCATATGCGTGCCGCCGTTGAGCTCAGCCGTGACGCCCGGATCCGATCCGCACATCTTGACGTTCAGTCCTGCATAGGCAACCGACAGCGTTGCCTGGTCGCAGACTCTTCTTGTGGCAAATGTACCGAATGTATGAGTGAACGGGATCTTGCCCATTGCCGACATGCCTGCCGCAACGCCGATCATATTGGCTTCCTGGACGCCGCATTCCACGGTCCTGCCCGGAACTTCCTTCGTGAAGCGCTTCGTGCCGGCTGCGTTGGAAAGGTCGGCTTCGACGGTAACGATCCTGTCGTCTTTCTTTGCATATTCAATCAGAAGATCGACGTACGTCTCCCTGAATCTTTTCTCTTCCTTTTCGAAATTCATTATTCCTGTCCTCCTTCGATTTCCGCGACTGCCTTTTTCCACATTTCTTCAGTAACCGGCATGTTATGGGATGAAACCTTGTTCTCTGCAAAGTAAATGCCTTTGCCCTTGATCGTGTGGAGCAGGATCATGTGCGGCACGCCCTTTGTCTTCTTTGCCAGATCGATCGCCTGGCTGATTGCCTTGCAGTCATGGCCGTCCACTTCCTGGACATACCATCCGAAGGACTCCCATTTTGCTTTCAGCGGATAGAGCCCGTTGACTTCTTCCAGATAGCCGTCGATCTGCATGTTGTTGTAATCCGTGAAGGCTACGACATTGTCGAGCTTCTTGGAGCCGCCGAACATGGCTGCTTCCCAGATCTGGCCTTCCTGGCTTTCGCCGTCGCCGACGCAGGTGTAAACCGTAAGATCTTTCTTATCCATCTTTGCTGCCATCGCCATGCCCATTGCAGCCGAGAAGCCCTGTCCGAGAGAGCCGGTCGTCATATCGATTCCCGTTGTCAGCCTCATGTCGCAGTGGCTCGGCAGATGGGTTCCAGGACGGTTCAGCGTAGAGAGCTGCTCAACCGGGAAATAACCCTTGAGTGCCAGCGTTGCATAAAGCACCGGGCCGGCATGTCCCTTGGAAAGCACCAGACGGTCGCGGTCTTCCATCTTCGGATTCTTCGGGTCGATGTTCATCGCGTCGTAGTAAAGGACCGCCATGAGTTCTGCCAGATCGATTGCTCCTCCGACGTGTCCTACGCCGAGCTCGCCGATCTCCTTGATTGTCATTTTTCTGATTTCATTTGCTTTGGACTGAAGTTCCTTGTACTTATCCATGTTCCTTTCTTCCTCCTCTTGATTACAGAATCGAAGTCAGAAGCGCTTCGACAGTTTTCTGGTTCATTTCAGCCGGTGTCAGCTGGATGATCGCCGCTCCGAGACCGACGGTCGCGATATGCGGAATGGCGTCTTTCTTTACTCCGATTTCATGGAGGCGCAGCGGCATGTTCATGCTCTTCATCAGGGCTTCAACACCTTTGGCCAGCGCTGCGACGCTCCTGTATCCCAGGAATTTCGCAAGAGCCTGCATCTTCTCCGGACGCTTCTCTGCACTGATCTTGATAAAGGCAGGAAGGGTAATGGAGCAGGCTGTTCCGTGGCTTGCGCCGTATTCCACCGTGAGCGGGAAGCTCAGTGCATGGATTCCGGTCGTACGTGTCTGGGAGAAGGAAACTCCCGCGATCAGCGACGCAAGGATCATGTTCCCGCGGGCTTCGATGTCGTCCGGCTTGTCATATGCTTTCTTGATGTTCTCAAGGATCAGCTTGCAGGCACCCATGCTCAGGTAATCGCAGATCGGCTTGGATTCTCTGTTCCAGTAAGCTTCGATCGCATGGCAGAACGCATCCATTCCCGTGGAAGCGGTAACCGGCGCCGGAAGCGTGTAGGTCAATTCGCCGTCGATCAGGGCGTAGTCTGCCCAGAAATTATTTTCCACAAAAGGCATCTTGATATGCTTGGACGGATTCGTGTAGACGCCGACGTTCGTCACTTCCGAACCGGTTCCTGCCGTTGTCGGGATCAGGATCAGTTCCGTCTTGCGTTTTTTCAGCTTCTTCGTGCCGCCGCTGTAATAATCGTAAATGCTGCCCTTGTTCGTAACAAGGCAGGCAACCATCTTCGCCACATCGAGGGAGCTTCCGCCGCCGATTCCGACGACGCAGTCCGTCTTGTTGTCGCGTGCGACTTTGGCTGCCGCATCAACGGATTCTCCGGAAGGATTCGGCTGGATGTCGCTGAAATAGGCGACCTTCTTGCCCTTCATTTTCTTCCCGATTTTCTGTGCGGTGCCGTTCTTGTAAAGGAACGGGTCGCAGACGATCGTGACGTTCGTCCCTTCGATGAAATCAGCTGCACGGCCGGAAACGCCTGCACCGAAGCTGATATGCACCGGCATGCAAAAATCAAATCTGTCATCCATGTTTCTTCTCCTCCCGGCGAATCGCTCGCCTTATCATGACTTCCGGACAGGATCAGCTGTCGGAATCATCCTCTTTAGCCCAGTCGAAGGAATACCTCACGGCTTTCTTCCAACCTTTGACCCGTTTCATCCGTTCATCCTCTTCGATGCCCGGCTTGAAAATGTAGTCGATCGCGTTGTTCTTCTTTACGTCTTCTTTCTTCTTCCAGTATCCGACCGCCAGACCCGCCAGATAAGCCGCACCCTTGGCGGTTGTCTCGACGCATTCCGGACGGATGACCGGCAGTCCGCTGATGTCCGACTGTGCCTGCATCAGGAAATCGTTCTTGCTCGCTCCACCGTCTACCCACAGGCTCTTGAATTCCAGCCCGGAGTCCGCTTTCATGGCCTCCAGCACGTCGTTGATCTGATAGGCAATCGATTCCAGCGTTGCGCGGATGATATGGTATTTATTGACTCCGCGCGTGATGCCGACAATTGCGCCTCTTGCATACTGGTTCCAGTAGGGAGCTCCCAGTCCGGTAAAGGCCGGCACGACGTAGCATCCGTTCGTGTTCTTGACTTTCTTCGCCATATACTCGGAGTCTTCCGAGGAATCGATGATCCGCATTTCATCCCGGAGCCACTGAACCGCGGCACCGGCTACGAACACGGAGCCTTCCAGGGCATAATAGACTTTTCCGTCAAGTCCCCAGGCAATCGTCGTGACCAGTCCGTTTTTCGAGAAAACCGGCTTCGTTCCCGTATTCACAAGCAGGAATCCGCCTGTTCCGTAGGTGTTCTTCGCATCCCCCGGTTCAAAGCAGGTCTGTCCGAACAGGGCGCACTGCTGATCGCCGGCTGCGCCGGAAATCGGAATTTCCCCTCCGAAGAAGGAAGGATCCGTCATTCCCATCACGCCGCTGGAGGGGACGGGTGTCGGAAGCATCTTTTCCGGAATGTCCAGAATCTTCAGAAGTTCTTTATCCCATTTCAGCGTCTTGATGTTGAAGAGCATCGTGCGGCTGGCATTGGAATAATCCGTCACATGCACGCGTCCTTTTGTCAGCTTCCAGATGAACCAGGTCTCGACGGTTCCGAAAAGAAGTTCTCCCTTTTCCGCCCTTTCCCTGGTCCCGGGCACATTGTCGAGGATCCAGCGGATCTTCGTTCCCGAGAAATAGGCATCAATCACAAGGCCTGTCTTTTCACGGAACTTGTCCTTATATCCGGCCTTAATCAGGCTGTCGCAGAAGGATGCGGTGCGCCTGCACTGCCATACGATTGCGTGACACACCGGTTCTCCCGTTTTTTTGTCCCAGACAATCGTTGTTTCCCTCTGGTTCGTGATGCCGATTGCCGCGATGTCTTCCGCAGTCGCCGAAATCTTGTTCATTGCCTCAACGGCAACGCCGAGCTGAGAAGCCCAGATTTCATTTGCATCGTGCTCGACCCAGCCCGGATGCGGATAATACTGCTTGAATTCACGCTGTGCCACAGAAACCATGTTGCCTTTGCGGTCGAAAAGAATGCATCTGTTGGAAGTCGTTCCGGCATCCAGTGCCATAATGTATTTCGCTTTTTTCTGCATGGACAGAACCTCTCTTTCATAGACAAATCGGGAATCTGCAGAATTCCCGATCCGTCTGACTGCTGACAGGATATCTGTATCGTTGCTTATTTCTCAAACGGGAAGGTATACGGCAGATGGTACATATCCCTGACTGCCATGAAGTCTTTCTGGACAGCCTCGCCCATCGGTACTCCCTTGTCCTTGCGGATCTGCCATACATCCCATTCCTTCTCGCCCGCCGTATAGATGCGATCGTGGCCCGGTGCTTTCCTGGAAGCACGGAGTGCGCGGACGATGTCGCCCGTCGTCTTCCTGAAGGTTTCAAGCCCCATGAAGGCTTCCGGATCAATGGCAATGAAGAAATGTCCCAGATGGTACGGACGCTTGTTCCCGTCCTCATCCTTGTTCGTAAGATCTTTCATGAACAGGCCGCCCGCCAGTGCCGAGGAAAGGATCTCCACGACTGCCGCATAGCCGTAGCCCTTGTAGCCTGCAAGATCCTCGCCGATGCCGCCAAGAGGCGCAAGGGCTGCCGTTCCTGCCGTCAGTGCCTTCAGGATGGCCGCGCTGTCCGTCATGGCTTCGCCGTCCTGGCTGATGACCGTGCCGGCCGGTGTCGACTTGCCGCTTCTTGCATAATATTCAATGCGTCCTCTCTGGACGATCGAAGTCGCGCAGTCCAGGCAGAACGGGAATTCCTCGTCCGTCGGGAAGGCGAAGGTCAACGGGTTCGTGCCCATCATGTTGTCGACGCCGAAAGTCGGGGCGATCGAGGCGCGGGCATTCGTGCCCGTGATGCCCAGGAGTCCCTGTTTCGATGCCATCGTTGCCCAGTAGCCGGCGATTCCGTAATGGGAGGAATTCGTCACGGCCGCCATTGCCAGACCGTTCTTTTTTGCTTTCTCGATAACCGAAGTCATGGCCTTGTGGCTGGCAACCATGCCCATGCCGTCATGAGCGTCCGCGACCAGAGTGGTCGGCGTCTCTTTCAGGACTTCATAGTTCGTGACCGGATTCAGGATCCCGGCATTGATGCGGTCGATGTAGATCGGCTTGAAGCGGTTCGTGCCGTGGCTCTCAATGCCCCGGCGGTCGCTTTCCATCAGGACGTCCGCACAGATCTTTGCGTCCTCTTCCGGTATGCCGGCTGCCTTGAAGGCGTCCACCATGAAGCTTCCGATGATGTTCCATGCTACATAAGGTCTTGTTTCTGTATCCATATTCTCCTCCGTCTGCTATTTGATTAACTGTTTTAATGTAAATTTCGTTTAAGATTTTGTAATTTGGGACATTTCGCTGTTTTTTGGTTTATTTTCTTGTAAAACAGTATCTTTTACTTAAATCTTTTAATTTATAACCTCATACTATCATCCGATATGGCAAAAGTCAATATCCTTTCGAAGTGATTTCAGCCAAATCGGATGACTTTAATAAATGACGACCGCTTCATTTTCAAAAATCGTGGAAAATATCTGTCCCATGACAGCCGGCGGACAGTTGACGCATCCGTGGGAGCCGTCCGTCAGATAGATATTTCCGCCGAATTCCGTTCTCCAGGGAGCATCATGCAGGCCCTCGCCCTGATTGAACGGAGCCCAGTAGTCGACCGGAGAAGAATACCCCTGGGTGTCCAGCGTCCCCAGCGTCGCATGTTCTTCCTTATAATCAATATTGTAGCAGCCCTTATAGGTTTCCCGCCCTCCGGACGGAAGCCCGGTCACGACCGGAGTCGAAAGAACCAGGTTCTTGTCCTTGTAGAGCCATAAAGTCTGCTCGGCGATGCTGATCTCGACGTAGGACCAGCCCAGTCCCGAATTTTCATCCGACAGTCCGGAGACTGCATAGACCGCATCATGCGAATCGGTATTGTGGGCTTCGATCTGTGTCTTCACATCCGCTGCCGTCGCTTCCTGATTCGTCTGCCATCCGTAATCTCCGCCGCCTTCAATCGTGATCTCCGATCCGTCTCTCTGCGAAGTAAAGACAAACGGATTGTTGTAGGTATCGTGTGCGGAAGCCCAGCCGGCAACCAGTCCGGCAATGGCATCCGTGCTCAGCGTAACCGTCGTGCCGTCATCCGAAAGAAGCGTCGCGATGGTCGGTCCGTCCAGGGTTTCCTTTCCATTAAAGAAATAATAATTCAGCCCTGCTGCCGTAATGTAATTGTTCCATTCTGCCTGGCGCTTCAGAAGTCCGGCATCGTCAGAGCGCACGGTCGGAAGGGTCTGATAAGTTTTCAGGTCCAGTGTATCCGACGCCGATTTGATGCAGCTCACGATGCGTTCCTTTACCGCCGGGATATCTACGGTCGTTCCGTCGACTTCCGGCACCACTTCATAGGTCCCGTCCGCCGCCACATTCAAATAGGCATTGACCGGCGTCAGCATCTCGCCTTCGCTGATTGAACGGAGGCTTTCTTCCGCATTTTCAAGTTTTGCTTCGTCATAGGATACGTCTGCATCAATGGTCAGGTTCTGCCGGAAAAGAAGACGGAAGGGCCAGAGCCATTCGTTCTGCTTTTCCATAAGGGAATCAACATCGCCGATGTTGGTGTAGGTCAGGTCAATATCCGTGCCGCGGATCACTTCATCCTCGCCGTCAATTGCCTTGAGCGTCAGAACATAGTCCGTATTTTTCTGCTGGAGTTTTTCCCGTGCTTCATCCGACGTCAGCCCGGCAGCGGAGGTTCCGTTGATCGTGGTGCGCACAATGAACCGGTTATGATAGTAGGTTGCAAATCCGAAATAGAGGGAAATGAGAAGCAGGGCACCGGAAACGATAAGAAGCGTTCTGATCTTCTTCATTTTCTGCATGTGCAGCTTCTGCTGCCTGCTCATTCTGTTAGATGTGCTGTTGGTGCGGACGCCGCGGGCGCTACCTGTCCTTCTGCGGACCGGATCCGTCTTCCTGCGGGCCGAACCTGCTTTTCCGCGAGATGAATTTATGCTCATACGTAAGATTATAAAGGATTCCGGCCAAGATGCAAGGCCGGGTGCGCACGGATTCTCCTGCTTCTGCCATTCCTGTCTCCTGCCGGAGTCCGTCCCGGAAACCCGCCGGAGTCTGCGGACTTTTATATCGCCCGGAGCCGGAAGCAGAGGGCAGGATGACGATAGCGCCGGCTTCGTCGTTCTTTCCGCACGATGCGATGGGCTGCGCAGAACTGTCTGAAGCGGGCTCTTTCATCTGCCTGCGGCAGGTCTTTGCAAGAGGCAGGGCCGCTCTGACACGCTTGCTTCTGCCGTTTCTGCACTCGCCGATGGATGGGCTGCTCCGAAAACTTGCGGGCTCCTTTCGTTGATAACAGTCCTCCGTGAGAGACAGTGTCTCTCACGGAGGATCGTTACATGCATGGGAAGGAGCCCGCTTCGAACAATTCTTCGCAGCCCATCGCATCGTGCAGAAACGGCGACGTAGCTGACGCTATCGTCAGAGCAGCCCTGTCTCTTACAAAGGCCTGATTGGACATAAAGAGAGCCCGCTGAGTTTTCGGAGCAGCCCATCCATCGGCGAGCGCGGAAAGAACAGAAGCAAGCGTGTCAGCCTGCCCTCCGCTTCCGGTTCCGGGCGCGAAAAAGCAAGCGGAGCTCCGGCGGGCTGCCGGAACGGACCGGATGCGAGAAACCGGGAATGGCAGAAGCGGGAGTTCCGTGCCAAGAGGACGGCAGAAGAAACGGACTAGTGCGTGCCCTGACGGAAGATTGCGTTCTTGTGCGGATTCAGCGCGGCCATCAGAATCAGTCCGCCGCCGTAGCAGCTGATCAGCTCGCCGCAGGTAATCGTCAGAACCAGGAAAAGATAGACGTCCGTCACGCCGTAAGCATACTTCAGGACAAGCGGCACGACAGCCGCATTGGCAATGACCGGCGGAAGCGGAACCAGAAATTTCTTTTTACGGAGCAGATAGCTTCCCACTGCCCCGATTAAAGTTGCGAGACTTCCGAAAAGAATATCCGGCAGGATGGCCCCGCCGAAAATATTGGCCAGAAGACAGCCGACAAAAAGACCCGGTACCGCAGCCGGAGTGAAAAACGGCAGCACGGTCAGGGCTTCGGAAATTCTTACCTGGATTGGTCCGTAGGAAATCGGTGCGAAAATGAGTGTCAGAACGACATAGATTGCGGCAATCGCTGCCGCCTGGGCAGTGAATGTCAGGTTATCCTTTTTCATGATAAAATTCCCCCTGGTTTTGTTTAGAGTGAGGATGGATTTCGAACTCACTTTGACGTCTCTTCAGGGCGGCGCCTCGCCCTGAGCCTTTTACGGTTGGCATCCTACCCGGGAACCTTTCGGCGATTCCTCAGCCGGCCGTCTTTCCCGTCTCCATATATTTCATGAGCTGAACCGCGTCGGCGATCTCGAGATCTTTTTCTCCCGCAAGGGATTCCAGATGATGGGTCAGTTCATGTTCCAGGACCTTTTTCATTTCCCGGAGAAAATCTTCATCCGGAAGATACGGAAAGACGTGCTGAAAACTTCCATAGTATAGCACAACAAAACGGCCGAGTCCATATTCAACGTGATATTCCCCGAGCACGGAAAGTTCCGTGCCGCGGCTCTGCGGATGGATCCGCCAGTCCGGCGATGCATGAACTCCCCCGTTCAGTTCCGTATAATACTTTTCCGGAATTTCTTCCGCCAGTCTTCCGAGAGCTTCTTCAAATTCGTCAAATGAAAGCATTCCTGTCCTCCGTCTACCATTGAAACACGATGTCGATGCCGTCCTGTCCGTCGTCTGCGGAACTGCTTTCCGCTTCTTCTTCCTTTTCCTTCTCTTTGAGATCCTGCCGTTCCTTCAGATAGGCTCCGTAGATCCCGGAAAATTCCTCTGCCGGTTTCCGTTTCATGCAGCCGTACCAGTCGGCATAGTCTTCCGGAAGATAGGCATTTTCCACCACGGCTTCCGTGACATAGTTCTGATAGCCGAAGCCTTTTGAATCCGACATTTTCTTCATGGCTGCATAGGCGTCATCGTAGCTCTCCTTGTCGGCCTTATAAACCTTGAGCGGAATCGGCAGTGTTACGACTTCCAGGTCAATGTCTTCCATTTCGCAGAGCGTTATGATGGTATGGAAGTATTCATAGGACGTTCCATCTTTCATTTCATCTTCGAGAGTAAAGCTGCCCGGATCGCCTTCCGGACCTGTTTCTTCGTCTACGGCAAGAAAGCCGTTTTTCTTGTAAACCTGTCCTTCTTCCGTATTGTAGGCCGATACGTCATAGTTCCGGTAAGCCTCCGTTGTCTTCGCATCCAGATTTGCCTGAAGTTCATCCGTTCCTGTTCCCACGTACTGCCTCCACGGAAAGATCACGGACAGCTGATTGCTGCCGTATTTGATTTTATCGTACAGGTACTCGGGCTTGGTGACGGAAAGCTTCATCGCAAGATATCCGCAGGCAGGGTCGTTATCCGTCTGGTTGTCCTCCGACCAGGTCGCCGGGTCGAATTCCAGAATGACTCTCTTCGGAATGTTCCCGCAGCTGACCATATCCGTCAGGGTATAGCAGCAGTCAAGCATGTACTGCTCGTCATAGGCCGCATTAAAAGAAGTCCTGCCGGTCGCTGCGTCCAGCACATCCGGATCAAGATCCGTGCAGGCCCTCATGGTCCCGAGGATCAGATCGTCGCAGGCAGAATTTTCAACTGTATGAACTTTATACCGTCCGATGTTGATGGGCAGTATCAAATAATACAGAAGCGTATTCAGGAGCAGAATCACCGCCAGGACAGCAATCACCAGCAGCAGTTTTTTAATCAGTTTCAAAAACGTTCCTCCGGCCGTTGAATGGATTCGTAAGAAATGAATCTGCTACAGTCCTTCCGGGAATTTCTTCCGGAACGCTTTCCTGGTATAGGCATCGACGTCCTTTTCCAGTTCGTAGTAATCGCTGAGAAGCTTTTCTCCCTGTTCCGTCAGGGAAGAGGTTCCGCCGTCCATGCCGCCGTGATTTCTCCTGATGACCGGATAGCCGAGTTCCTTCTCCGCGCGGTTCAGGATGGTCCATCCCTTTGTATAGGAAAGACCCATTTCCCGGCAGGCATTTTTTACGGATCCCTTTTCCTGCACGAGGCTCATCAGCTCCGCAATGCCCGGTCCGAAAAATGATTCTTTTCCGTGAATCGTCAGTTTGATCTTCGGTACAAACTTTTCGCTGTCGTTCATCTTTACCGTCTTCCTTCACAGTTCGCGAATCATATGGATATAGAATACTACGGTTTTCACCAGAGTTTCAACCGGAATTCTTTCATCCACGCCGTGAATCATTCCCCGTTCCTCTTTTGAAAGCTTCTGTCCGCAGAACCGGTAGACGTGATCGGTGATCCGGCAGTAGTGTCTCGAATCGGAGCATGCCAACATCTGGTACGGGGCCACCACGGTTCCCGGCCATGTCCGCTCAATCACGCTTTTCAGCTTTCCGTATTCTTCACAGGAAATGTCTGAAATGCCGGAGGGGTTGCTGCCGTCGACCAGGCTGCTTTTGATCCGGTCGTCCCCGATGATCCGGTGCAGGGCCGCCGTCGCGCTTTCAATGGTATCCGTTCCCAGCAGACGCAGGTTCACGCCGAAGGAAGCCTTCGACGGCATGACATTGTAGGCCTTGCTTCCTTCCGCCCGCGTAATTGCGACAGTCGTATGCGTGAGCGCAAATAGATCTCCGCCGCTCTTTCTGCAGATCTTCTCCAGCAGGGGCCAGAAGCACCAGAGATTTGCAAAAATCACTTTCAGCCCGAAAGAGGAATGCCTTCCCAGCTGATTGAACATCTGCCGGACCGGTTCTGTCAGCTGTCCCCTGAACGGATGTTTTTCAATCCTGGTGATGGCACCGGCAAGAATTCCCAGGTTGGATTTTCTGGGAGGCGTCGATGCATGCCCGCCCGGAGCTTCAATCGTAAAATCGAGATTGACGCTTCCTTTTTCCACGATGCCGACCGCTGCACAGTCTTCTTTCATTCCGGGGAAAGCCCCGCTGACGATGGCACCCCCTTCATCCAGTACGAAGGCCGGTCTGACATGAAGTTCTTCCAGACGGGAAACGATGTCGCTGCAGCTGGCTCCGTCGATTTCCTCTTCGCCCGAAAAGGAAAAATACAGATCATTTTCCGGAACGAACCCGTCCTTCAGAAGCTGCTCGATCGCTTCCAGCGAAGGGATCAGCGTGCCCTTGGTATCCAGCGTTCCGCGTCCCCAGATGCAGCCATCCTTCAAGACGGCATCAAATGCCGGCACGCTCCACTCCTCCTGGTTCACCGGAACCACATCATAGTGGGCCATGCAGACTGACGGTTTCTCCGAAGATTTTCCTTTCAGGAAATAAAGCAGTCCGGTCTTTCCGACTTTTTCTTTGACCGCCTTTTGATGAAACAGCGGAAAACGCTCTTCCAGGAGCGCCTCGAACCTTGCGAACTCTTTTCTGTCCACGAGCGATTCATCACGGTTCGAAACGGTCCGGCAGCGGATGGCATCCTGCATGTCGGCAATGATTTTTTCTTCATTTACCGGAACAGGTTCTTCTGCTGCAGCAGGAACCGGCTCCGGGACAAACAGGGCTGCCCGGATCAGGATAACCGCAAGAAAGCAGGCAAGAGCCGCAGCGAGTACCCACAGAAGAATCATTCCCATCACAGCCACCCCTTCTTATACAGGACTCTGGCCGAACCGATCGAGATCAGGACTCCGACCGGCACCAGAATGCCGACGGAAGAAGCCAGCGACGGAATGAAAATAAAGATCAGGATCATGAACGCAAGCGGCAGGACGGAAAGCTTCCAGTTCTTGGAAATGTAAACGACCGCCAGTCCTCCGAACAGTGCCGGAAGCATATTGTCGAAGGCGGGCGTAAGCGCCGGCGAATTCAGGACCGGTTCGAGCTGCCGGATCAGAAGGACCCCGACGGCAATGACAAGCGTCGTCACGATGGAGCTGGTTGCGACCGCGATGGTGGAAACGACTTCTCCCTCTTCCGTCCCCGGCTTGACGTCCATGTTCTCCATGGCATTGAGCGCCGCCGGCACCTTCATGGACGTCAGGTTGCCTGTGACAAATGCAAGGAATGTTCCGCCGGTTCCGAGCATCGGCGTATACGTCACGACTTCAATGAACCCGACAGTCCAGTAAATCGGAGCCACTCCCAGAAGCCCCTTGAGGACGGCTGTTCCTTCCGGCCAGGCATTGTAATAAAGGCAGGCCGCCACGGGAACCATCGTAATGACGACAACTGCCGACCAGATCCAGATTTTTCCCAGTGTATGGGTCCGGTCATCGTAGGACATTTTCGTCTCTTTCATCTTTTCATCCTCCGATCACAGGCGTAATGACTGCCGCAAAAACCATTGCCCCGATCATGGAAACCGGAAGCGCATAGGTCTGCAGGAAATTCCAGTGACATTTTTTGATCAGCAGCCCGCACACCGCCATCAGGGCAGCCGAAACGAGCAGGACGAAAAGCGGAATGAATCCTGCAAGGCCGCTGCGGACATTTGCAAAGACCATGCCGAGGAAAGCGGAGATCATGCCTAGGAACATGGCCGACATGAAAATCTCTCCCCATTTCTGATCCTTCGTCTGAATGCTGACGATTCCCTTCTGGATCGAACGCATCAGAATCGGCGTCAGCACGATGCTCGGCATAATGCCGAGAGTCATGACCCAGGCGATGGCCGTATAATTTTTCGGATCGGTAATGGTCTGCGAAAGGGAGATTCCGAGCGCATTTGCGGTCGATGTCGCGGCCGGCAGTTCATAAGTCAGCGCGCCGATCACGCTCATGCGGATCCACGGAAGCGGAATGCCCAGAAATTTTGAAAGCGTAATGACCCCCAGCAGAATCGAAACGGCAGGCGCAATGGTAAAGATCGCCGTGGACAGGATCATTTTCTTCAGCTTTGCCATGTCCATTCCGATTTCTTTCCCGTGCCGGTAGGAACGCACCAGGAAGAAAACCGACTGGACCATGATAAAAAGAATGACGACGACTGCCACCATGTAAAGGAACGAACTGTTCGGACTGAATTCCATCCCGCGCCTCCTTCTTATCCCTGATGTTAAGCATAAAATCCGCTGACGGCAGATTTCTTTTCCAGTTCATTGTACCACAATCGCATCAAAAAAGCGGCCCTACAGCAGGCCGCCTTCTCCCATGGAATAAAGCTCTTCTTTCTTTACGATGTCATCCGCCAGAAGCCTAGGAAGAATCAGATCGAATATCGTCGTGCCCGCATACATGACGCATCCGGGCAGTCCCACCACCGGAATGATTTTTTCGCTTCCGTCCTTTTCCTTCTTATGGAAATAAGACAGCATGAACATCGCTCCCGGAAGGACCGGTGCCCCGTAGCTGATCACTTCCGCTCCTGTGTTCCGGATGGCGAGAGGCGTCTTATCATCCGGATCCACGCTCATCCCTCCGGTCAGGCAGACCAGCTCTGCGCCGTTTTCAATTTCATCCAGGACGATCTGCGTCGTCACGTCGGAATTATCATCCAGGATTTTCTTATCAATGATCTCGGCGCCGAAAGCAGTCAGCTTCCCTTCGACAACCGGCGTGAACGTATCCCGGATGCGGCCCTTGAAGATTTCGGAACCGGTCGCCAGGATGACGGCTTTCTTCTTATGAAGCGGAATCACATTGACGATCGGCTCACTGCCGGCTGCCGCTTTTGCCTCATCCATTTTCACCTGATCGATGACCAGAGGGATGACCCTCATGCCGGCCACATTTTCCCCTTCTTTGACGCAGGTATTCCCGCGCTTCGTCGCGATCATCACATCGCCGACGGAATTGACCGCGATCAGTTTCCGGGAATCAACTTTCAGAAGACCCGGGCAGGCTGCCTTCAGGTTGATCTTTCCTTCCTTCGGCTGCGTCGCGGTAAGATTCGTCCCCTGCGTCATCTGACGGAGGATTTCCGCTCCTTCATCTTCATGCAGCTGCCCTTCTTTTTTCTCCCACACGTAAATGTGCTCTTTCCCGATGGAAAGCAGCACCGGAATATCCTCTTCGGTGATAATGTGGCCCTTGCGGAACACCGCATCTTTTTTGACGTCCTTGATGATCTGCGTCATGTCGTGGCAGAGCACCTGCCCGACCGCATCTTCCGTCCTGATCAGTTTCATGACTTCCTCCTGTGCGTTTAATCTTTTAACAGCATGAGCGATTCCGGCGGCAGATGAAGAATTCCGTCGAAACCCTGTCCGTTTCCCTGAAGCGATTCTTCCTTGCGGACCATCCACCAGATCGGCTTTCCGCCCTTTGCGTTCTCCACGAGATACTGGTATTCAAACGGAGCCTCGACCATTCCCGTCTGCCTTGCATGGAAGCAGTTGCCTTCCTGTGCTTCCGGATCTGACCTGCGGATCATGTGGCCGCGGATGCCCACAGCCGTCAGGTCATCCGGCACGTCTTCCGCCGTCTCCAGTTCCAGTTTCCAGTCTTCGGCAAAGATTTTTCTGTCTCCGGTTTTTTTCGCCGGGGAAATGTTCTTGCATCCGGTCAGCCGGCAGGTTTCTTTCAGCACCGGGTTCCGGAAAATTTCTTTCGTGTCCCCGGACATCAATGATTTCCCTGAACTGATGATGGTCAGGTTCCTGCAGTATTTGTAGATATCATCCCTGCTGTGGGAGACCATCAGAACTTCTCCTTTATATTCCTGCAGCATCGAAAGCAGTTCCTGCAGCATCTGCTCCCTGAGGAAGGCATCCATCGCCGAAAACGGTTCATCCAGCATGATGACCTTCGGATCCGTGATCAGCATCCTGGCCAGCGCCACCCTCTGCTGCTGCCCGCCCGACAGTTCCGCCGGCGTTCTTTTTTCCAGACCCTCCAGACGGTACTTCCGGATCATTTCCGCAACCCGTGCCGCCTTCTCATCACCGGGGCATTTCAGGGAGATTCCGATGTTCTCCTCCGCCGTCATCGTGGGAAATAAAGCATAGTTCTGGAAAAGGTATCCGATCTTTCTCTTCTGAGGCGGCAGGCTGATCTTCTTTTCAGAATCATACAGCACTTCGCCGTTCAGCACAATGCGTCCTTCATCGGGCTTGTCGATTCCGGCAATGCACCTGAGCGTCATCGATTTTCCGGAGCCGGACGCTCCCAGAAGACCCATGACTTCCCGGTCCGTCCGGAACGATACATCCAGTGCAAAGCCTTTCAGTTTTCTCCTGATCTTCACTTCCAGCGGCAATCAGGCCCACCTCCTGACCTGTTTCATTCCCCTGCCGGTAATCAGGTTGATCGAGAATACGACGGCAAATGAAATCAGGATGATCACCGTCGTCCAGACTCCCGCCGTACCGTAGCGGTTTGCGGCCACCTCCGAAGCAATCGCCGTGGAAATGGTCCGCGTGCGCCCGAGGATATTTCCGGCCAGCATCATCGTGGCGCCGTATTCGCCGAGCGCCCTCGCGAAAGTCAGGACCGTGCCGGAAGCGATGCCCGGCCCGGCAGACGGAAGCACGATCCTGCGGAAAATGCGGTCTTCGCTCAACCCCAGAGTCCTGCCGGCATAAATGTAATTCAGGTCCACCTGTTCAAATGCAGAGCGTGCATTGCGGTACATCAGGGGGAAAGACACGACGGCTGCCGCGATGACGCAGCCGGCCCACGACTGCACGACCTGAATGTGAAAGACCCGGTAAAGGAACATCCCGAACGGCCTCACCGGGGAAAAAAGGACGAGAAGAAGGAACCCGGCGACGGTCGGGGGCAGGACCAGCGGCAGCGTAAAGATGCCGTCGAGGATCCATTTCGTTTTTTCATTCCGGAACATGACGAACCGCGCCGCCAGGATGCCGACCAGAAAGGAGATGATCGTTGCAGCGACGGCTGTCTTGATGGATATCCACAACGGACTCCAGTTGATACTCTGAAGAATCTCGAGCATGGTTTCTCCTCAGGAAATTTTCCGACAGAAACCCCCGTCTCTCCTGGAGGCGGGGGTTTTCGATGCCTCATGCATCAAATTATATCACACTTTCATTTTCCCGGCTTCAGGAAGCTTTGGAATCCGCACTCTGGTCATGGGCGATGAACGTATATTTCTGGAACAGCGTCATGGCATCATCAGACTGGAGGAATTTCAGGAAGTCTTCCGCTGCAGCCGTCTCTGCCGCTGACGCCGCCGTATTCTTGATCAGCGCTACCGGATAGAGCGGATTCTCGGCAAGCTCGGCGGATGTGGCTTCCGCAATGACTTCAACGCCGGCTTCATTTGCCGCATCGGAGGCATAGACGATGCCGATCTGATTCGAGCCTTCGGAAACAGCAGACAGGGCTGCCGTCACTTTGTCGCATTCATTGATCGTGACGCCGGCTGCCTTCAGGGCATCCTCGGATGTGCCGATTGTCTTGAAAATGGTGCGGGCATACTGTCCTGCCGGAACGGAATCCGCACACAGCGCCATGGAAGTCGCATCGGTCATATTGGCAAAGCCGGTAACCTTGCAGTCCGTGTCGCCCTTCCGTTTAATCAGAACGACTTTATTTTCCAGAAGGTTGACCTGCGATCCGTCAGTGACGAAGCCCGCATCGGCTGCCGCCTTCATCTGTTTCTTGCCGGCGGAGAAGAACAGGTCGCACGGGGCACCCTGTTCAATCTGCTGCTCCAGGGTTCCGGAAGATCCGGAATTGACCTCGATCGTGACATTCGGCTGCTGTTCTTTATACATGGAAACGAGTCCGCCGTCATCCTCGAAAGCCTTGTCGAGCGATGCCGCGATAAAGATCGTGACCGTTGCCGTATCCAGGGAAGCCGATGATGATGCAGACGAAGCTGTCTTGGAAGAAGCCGCCGCAGAGGAATCTGCCTTGGAAGCTGCCTTGGACTCTGCCGCTGAAGAAGCGGCTGATGAGGCTGATGATGATGCGGTCGATGCCGCTGCCGAGGCTGATGATGATGCCGCGGAAGATGATGCCGTCGAAGCGGATCCGGAACCTCCGCAGGCTGCCAGGGACAGTGCACAGATACCGCTTAATGCAATAGCCAGGAATTTCTTTTTCATTTGATTACTCCTCCTTTTTCACGCAAAAAAAATAACCTGTCTTGATTATAGGGGACCGCCGACCGAATGTCAAATGAATATAACTCGGTCCTGCGGCACTCTCCGCTTTTCATTGAAATAACAGGCTCTGCATGCTATAATCCCGGAAAAGGAGTCAAACTTGGACTACGGAAATTTCAATCAGCCAAATAACGGCAGCGAAAATGGTGACGGCAGCGGAAACGGTTATAACGGCGAAAACGGTTATAACGGCGGAAACGGTTTCAACGGCGGCAGCGATTTCGGCAGCGGAAGTCCGAACGGGCAGGAAATGCCGCCCGTCAGGCCGCCGTATGCCCGGAATGCCATGGCCATCGCTTCCTTTTCCTGCGGAGTTGCCGGCATGTTCGTCATCTGCTTCGGCGGAAGTCCCATCCTCGGGGCGCTCGGCATTATTTTCGCGCTGCTTTCCAGGACCGACAGACTGAGTCCTCCGGCCAAAATCGGCCTGGGGCTTTCCATCGCCGGTCTCATTTTGTGCACGGTTTCCATTGTCCTGTCGCTGTTTGTCCTCTCTTCCACCGGAACGCTTGACAAGATTGTCAAAGAGGCGGAAAGCATCGACTGGAGCGATCAGTATGCTGTCCAGGATTTTTCCTACGATATCCAGGATGATATTATCCAGATGCTTCAGGATAAAATGAATCAGCTTCCGGGCTACGGAAGCTTCGGAAGTTCAGGCAGCAATGCCGCCGGGGGAACGGCCGCAGACGGCGGAATCACTGCTTCAGTAAATCAGGATTCCGAATTCCTTCAGAAGTATATTTCGTACAAGCCAGTTGACCAGGATAATGGCGACGGCAGCGTACAGCCAGACAGCGCGGTAGCGCATGCCGATGGCCAGACGTCCGCGGGAAAGGTATTCTGCCGTATGGCTCAGCACGTACCATCCTGTGATGACTGCGAAATACAGAACGGCCGGATGATATAGAAATGACTGCAGGAAATGAAACGAAAGAAATGAATCCACCGCATGCGACCCTCCGCAGCCGGGGCAGTAGAAACCGGTCACCGCAAGGAAAACGCAGTGCGGCACCTCATCGGTCAGCACGATATGAAAGCATCTGACGATGACGGCGAAAACTGCAGCGGCAGCTGTCAGTGCCAGCAGAAAGAAATAAAGGTTCATTTCCTGCTTTTTATTTAAGGGAGTATTAAACATGAAGCAATCCTCCGCAAAACTGAAAATGACTGCAAGAGAGATCCTGACCGGCCGGTGGACAACGGCTGTTGCCGTTACCTGCATTCTTTCCCTGGTCGCTGCCGGAGCCCTCTATCTTTCCTGGCTCTTCCTGTCCTCGATGCGCCGGAGCGCTTTTATGGTATTTGCCTCAATTGCCGTCATTCTGATTGTCAGTCTTCTGCTGCTTCTTTTTGAAGCGGGCGTCGCCTATTTTTTCCTGAAGCTCGGACGCACCCGTGATTCAAAAGTCAGCGACCTTTTATATGCCTTCAAGGCCTGCCCGGACAGGATCCTGATCAACGGTTTTCTGCTGACAGGCGTTCTGGTCATCTACGGCATTCCTTATTATATCGCGTTCAGCCGGGTAACGGGCAGTGCATTTTTCTCAGTCGTTTTCCTCTCTGTCTGGGGCGTGATCGGTACGGTTCTGCTGATCTTTATTCTCCTGGAGTTTTCACAGTTCATCTTCATTTTGCTGGACGACCCGGACTGCGGAGCCATTGAATCGCTGAAAAAAAGCGCCCGTCTCATGAAAGGGAACAAATGGCGCCTTTTTAAAGTCGTGTTCAGTTTTATCGGCTGGTTTTTTCTGGACCTTTTGAGCGGCGGTCTCGGAGCCCTCTGGATCCGACCGTATTACACGGAAACCCTTTCTTTGTTCTATCGGTCCCTGAAGGACGAAGTCACGGAGTAATGCTGTTTCGGCCGGAAAGAAGGTTCTTCCGGAATCGGCATCAGCATCCTCGCAAAAATAACCGCGACGGCCATCGCTCCTCCGATCAGCATCATCGTCAGATTGTTCGTAATCCCCAGCGTCAGGAGCAGAAGTCCTGCCATCACCAGGATGAACGCGGCCGTCATCACCGATGCCTGGACAATCCGGAATACTTTCCTTACATTGATTTTCCTGCGCCTGCGGAGTTTCCGGCGGTATTCATAATACTGATCCGCCAGTTCTTCCGGAGTTCCCAGGTCGTCCAGTACCACACGGAGGTCACGTCCGACCGGAGTCTCTCCTTCACAGTAATCATGAAGCATATCGTAAATCGTATCCTTCAGATCTCTCCTGGCAGTTCTCTTTGCCCAGAAGGGAAGAAGTTCGACGACCTTTTCAACGTACCGGTCAACCATCCTTGAAACCATTCTCCCCTTACCCCGCAATCATTTTATTCATGGCATCGGACATCTGCTTCCACTCGCTTTTCAGCTGGCTGCGGACCTCAATGCCTTTTTTTGTAATCACATAATACTTCCTGGGCTTGGCGGTGCTCATGTCCCAGCTGCTTTTCAGGAGGCCCTGGGAAGCGAGCCTGCGAAGCAGCGGATACAGTGTGTTGGCTTCAACCGGAAGTCCCTTCTTTTCCAGTTCCCCCACCAGATTGTACCCGTACATCGGCTTGTCCAGCCGGCTCAATACACACAGGACAATCGTCCCGCGGCGCATCTCCATATTCAGAGACGCTAGAGCAGTCTCCCTTCCCATTGGCTCCCCCGTTATGAAAAGTATACTCCCCAGTATACTGTGTGCCGCACGTTAACGGCAATTCCATGTTAACATTTGTATTATGTTAACAATAAAAATATTATAATGTGTCAAAAACAGTATGTCAACACGTTTTTGGCTTTTTCACGAAAAAATATTACGTAAACCAAAGAACCACGGGGACGGGGGTGGTGGTCCTTTCCGGACCATCACCCCCGTCCCCGCGGTTCTTTTTTTACTTTTTACTGCGTGTCGCTCTCTTTTTTATAACGGTCCGTGAACTTCAGCTTCAGTTCTCCGTTCACGATAAAGTAGACCCAGTCCGCAATGTTCGCCGCATGGTCCGCCATGCGCTCAACGTATTTGTTGATGAAAAGATAGTCGATGTACTGCCGGATATTCTCCGGGTTCTGCTTCATCATCCCGGCGATCTCATTGGTAATCTGGTTGAAATAGATATCGACCTGGTCATCCATCTCAATCACGCTGCTGGCAAGATCCGGGTCATTTTCCGTAAAGCTGCGGAACGTATCCGTCACCATTTTCCTCATGACGCGGAACATGTCCGTGAAATGAACCGGCACCGGGACTTTCTCCATTCCCGCAAGCAGCTTGATGTAAATCGCGATGTCGCTGCAGTGATCGGCAATCCTTTCCATATCCGCGATCATCCGCATATAGGACGCTACCTTCCTCCAGTCGGATGCCAGCGGCTGCTGCTTGATGACGATGCTGATGCACCGTTCCTCGATCTGATATTCCATGCTGTCTATCCGGTCATCATGTCTCATGATCTCATTGGAGAGAGAGACACTCAGATTCTGGAAAGCAAAAAGCGTCTTATCGATCGCCTTCTCAATATCATCCCCCATCGCAAACACACTGTCATTGATGGATGAAAGTTCCTCTTCGTAAGCCTGTCTCGTGGACATTTTCAACACCTCCGGTTATCATCAGGATCCGAATATTCTGTCTGCATCATCATCCGAACCTTCCTGAAATATATTCTTCTGTTTTCTTGTTCTTCGGATTCAGGAAAATGTCCTGCGTCGTACCGCATTCCATCATTTCACCGAGAAGGAAAAAAGCAGTCTTATCGGAAATGCGGTTTGCCTGCTGCATATTATGCGTCACGATGACGATCGTATATTTCTTCTTCAGCTCCGTCGCAAGGTCTTCGATCTTCATCGTGGAAATAGGATCGAGCGCCGACGTCGGTTCATCCATCAGGATGACCTCCGGTTCAACCGCAAGCGTTCTTGCGATGCAGAGCCTCTGCTGCTGTCCCCCGGACAGGCCGAGGGCACTCTTGTAAAGCCTGTCTTTCATCTCGGCCCATATACCGACTTCCGTCAGGCACCGCTCGACTGTTTCATCAAGCGTACTCTTTTTTTTGATGCCGCGGATTCTCGGGCCGTAAGCCACATTGTCATAAACGCTCTTCGGGAACGGGTTCGGCTGCTGGAAAACCATGCCGACTCTCTGTCTCAGTTCAATGGCATTCATATTGTGATAAATGTCCGTCCCGTCCAGTTTTACGGAGCCGTCGATGGTCACGCCTTCTTCCAGGTCGTTCATGCGGTTCAGTGTTTTCAGGAAGGTTGATTTTCCGCAGCCGGACGGACCGATCAAAGCCATGATCTCATTCGTTCCGATTTCAAGACTGATATTCTTCAGAGCCTGGAAGGATCCGTAATGCAGATCAAGGGACTTTACGGAAAATTTCTGTTCCGCTGCCGGCTTCATTTCCGTCATGCGGTCCGGCATTTTTTTCTGTGCGCCGGATGCCGGATCCTGTGCACTCTGATGTTCCGCTATTTTTTCCATCACCTGGACCGAACTTTCCATCATACTGTCATCCCACCATTTTTCTACGGTATTGTTTCTGTCTCTCATTTCGTATCACCCATTTTTTTCTTAATCCTGCCCTCCAGCAAATGTGCCAGAAGCGAAAAGGAAAGAACCATGATCATCAGGACCGCAGACGAAAGATTTGCGATCTCCGCTGCATCTGCCGCAAGCGCCTCTGTCCTGGATCCCCAGATGTTCAGCGCCAGCGTCTCGCCCGGACGGAAGGGATTGAAAGGATTGGTCGGCGACAGGATGTTCAGGTTCGCCCAGTTGATGTCCGTGCTCATGCCTGCCGTATAAAGAAGGGCGGCCGCTTCGCCGAATCCACGGCCCGCCGCCAGGATGACTCCGGTAATGATGCGGGGAGCCGCCGCCGGAAGAAGTACCGTGCAGATGGTCTGCCGCAGCGTGGCTCCCATTCCCAGACTGCCCTTTTTATAACTGTCCGGCAGGGAGCGGAAAGCATCTTCCGTCGTGGTTGCAATCAGAGGCAGGGAAAGAATGGAAACTGCCAGGGCACCCGCGAAAAGATTCCACTGTGCATGCGTCAGGACGATAAAGACCAGATAGCCGAAAAGACCGACGACGATCGAAGGCAGGGAAGAAAGCGTCTCGATGCAGATACGGAGAAAATTCGTCAGTTTCCCCGGCTTGGCATATTCTGCCATATAGATGCCCGCCAGGATCCCGATCGGTACAGAAATCAGAAGCGACAGGAAAACCAGATAAATCGTATTGAAGAACTGATTGCCGATTCCCTTTTTGGTAAAAGAGAACATATAGGGCTGTGCATTCGCAAATCCGGTAATGATGATATAAGCCGCAAAGGCAAACAAAAGAAGAAGAAAGAAACCGGCAACGAGATAGAAAACGCCTGTCATGACACGGTCCGATGCAATTGCCGACCGGATCCGGGCATTGGTCCTGCTGCGGCGTGCGTTTTGAATCGAACTGATTTTATCCATTTGCCGCCCTTTCTCCTCTCTTTGAAATCTGATGCACCATGAAAATGAAGAGCAGGGAAATCAGAAAAAGCAGAAGGGCCATCGTCCAGAGTGCCGTGTTGTATTCCCCGCCTTCCATCGCTCCGCCCATGTCGGAGGCGATTGCCGCCGTCAGGTTCGTGGTCGGCGAAAGGATGCTCGCCGGAAAGGCTCTCGTTTTCCCGATAACCATCGCAACCGCCAGTGCTTCGCCGAAGGCTCTGGCCAGTCCCAGGATGATTCCTGTCAGGATGCCGGGTTTTGCAGCCGGAACCACGATCTGCCGGATGACCTGCCATCTCGTAGCCCCCATTCCGTAAGCTGCCTTGCGGCATTTATCATCGACGCCGCGAATGGCATCCGCAGAAAGAGTCGTGATGGACGGGAAGATCATGATGGCCAGTACGATGCCGGCCGCCAGGACCGAAAAACCCTGATTCAGGCTGAATACTTTCTTGATAAACGGAACCAGAATGGTCAGTCCGATCCAGCCATAGACAACCGAGGGAATTCCTACGAATATTTCCACAGCCGGTTTCAGGATCTGCGTTCCCCTCTTCGGTGCAATCTCCGTCATGAAAACCGCGGCCGCAAGCGAGAACGGAACGGCGATCAGGAGTGCCAGTCCGCAGACCAGAAGAGAACCGACAATGTATACGGCAGCACCGATCGTACCGCCTCCGGCTGAATCATCCGCCGGATTCCAGTTCGATGAAAACAGAAACTCCAGGATGCTGTGATGGTAAACCGTAAAGGTTCCTGCCCCTTTGTAGAAAAGGAACAGCCCGATGGAAATCGGAAGGACAATCATGAAGGCTCCGCAGAGAATCACGAAAAACTTCCAGACATTTTCTTTCCGTTTCATCGGTTATCTCTCCACCTTCATTTTGGAAGTCACGCAGTAACCGAGAGATTCCATCTTTGCGCCGTACGTATCGGACATGACATAGTCGATATAGGCTTTCACGGCATCCTTCGATTCACCCTTCGTGTACATATGCTCATAGCCCCAGACGTTCCATTTTCCGCTGTAGGTATTTTCCAGAGTCGGTGCAACCCCGTCGATCGGCATCGCATCTACCGTACTGTTGCTGACCAGATAAGAAAGGGCAATATAGCCGATGGAACCTTCCGTGCTTGCCACAGACTGAAGCAGGGTTCCTGAATCATCTGTTTCCAGAGCCGCATTCGAAGCTTCTTCCTGACCGCCCAGCGCATATTCCTTGAAAAGTGCACGGGTGCCGGAAGTCGTCGGACGCGTGACCAGTACAATCGCTTCATCTTTCCCGCCGACATCTTTCCAGTTCGTCGTCTTTCCCGTGAAAATGGAAACCAGCTGGTCGCTTGTCAGATTGCTGACGCCGCCTGCCGTGACATCCTTATTGACGATCGGGGCCATGGAAATGACGCATACTTTATGATCGACCAGTTCCGCCGCCTGCGCAGCATCCAGTTTCTTCTCTGCTGCTACATCCGAATTTCCGATATCGACGGATCCGTCGTAGACCTGCTTGAGTCCCGTGCCGGAACCGCCGGCATTCATGGTCACGGAAACGTTCGGATACTGTGTCTTAAAAGAATCCGCCGCATCCTGTGCCAGCGGAAACAGGGCCGAGGATCCGGAGCCGGTCACAGTGCCGGTGAGATCCGAAGAGGCTGCTGCAGATGAGTCTGCAGCGGATGCCGTTTTTGATGCTGCTGAAGAATCAGCTTTCGATGCTGCAGAGGAATCCGCTTTGGAAGCCGCAGACGAACCCGCTTCCGATGCCGCGGAAGAGGCGGCTGAAGAGGCTGCCGCAGAAGAGGCCGCTGCGGAGGAAGCATCCGCTCCGGAAGCACTCCCGCATCCTGCCATGGAAAGAATCATCAGACCTGTCAATGCCATTGCCAACACTTTTTTCATTTTCATCTTAAAAAATCTCCTTCTTCATAAGAAATCTGTCTTCTGTTCTGTTTTCTCTTTTTCAAACATCGCTATCATATTCCGGCTCTGACAGCTCTTCTAGCACGTACAGGTTAAGGTTTTGTAAGATTTCGGTAAAGCCGCAGGATTTAACATGGATTTGACAATTCCTGCCTTCCGTATTTTACAAAGCAGCTTTATAATGAACTGGAATGGAGGAAGCCTTATGATTTACTGTGTGGAAGATGATCCGAATATCCGTGATCTGATTATCTATACTCTTAAGGGAAGCGGCTTCGAGGCACGCGGATTTGAAGATGCCGCCCTGTTCCGTACAGCGCTCAGGGATTCTTATCCGGAACTGATTCTTCTGGATATCATGCTGCCCGGTGAAGACGGTCTCTCTGTCCTTGCTGATTTAAAAAGCGATCCGAAAACCAAAGTCATCCCGGTCATTCTGGTGACGGCCAAGGGTTCTGAATACGATAAGGTCATGGGGCTGGATTCCGGCGCCGATGATTATATAGCCAAGCCTTTCGGCATGATGGAATTTGTTTCACGGGTCAAGGCGGTCCTTCGCAGGACTAACCGAAAAAACGGCGAGCCGCGTCAGATTCTTTCCTGCGGCTCTCTCCGGCTGGATACCGGCCGTCACACTGTTACCGCAGACGGCCGGGAAATCGTTCTTACCTATAAGGAATTTGAACTGCTCCGGTACCTTCTGAACAACCGCGGCATCGTCGTCTCACGCGATACCCTTCTTTCCAGTATCTGGGGCTACGATTTTGACGGCGAGACCCGTACGGTCGATGTCCATATCCGGACACTGCGTCAGAAACTCGGCAGTTTCAGCAGCATCATTGAAACCGTGCGCGGAATCGGCTACCGCATCGGAGACGATACTCTATGAAGTCCATGAAGAACCAGCTGTTTCTTGCCGTCAGTCTTCTGATCGTCTGTGCGGTTCTGGCCATCACTGTCTTTTCAGCCTGCGCCGGTTATTTCTCGCTTTACTCTGCAATGTGCACGAAAGTGAGAAATGAAGCTGCCCTCATTTCCCGTTCCGTCAATGACGCCGGCGAAAGTTATCTGACGAAAGAAATCGGAAGCGCCACCGACTGCCGCATCACGCTGATCGACACCGACGGTACCGTTCTTTTCGACTCCTATGCAAAGGATACCTCTTCCCTCGAGAACCACGCTTCCCGCACCGAGGTGCAGGAAGCGCTGAAAAACGGCACCGGCGAATCCACCCGCCATTCCGTGACCATCGACAAAACATCCTATTATTATGCCGTGCGGCTGGACAGCGGAAAAGTGCTGCGGGTAGCCGGCACGGTCGATTCCGTTCTTCAGCTTTTTCTCAATGAGTTCCTCTGGATTCTTCTCTTCACGGCAGTGCTGCTTGCGGCAGCACTTTTCGTCACGAGGAAGATGACCGGAAAAATCGTCGCTCCCATCAATACCCTCAACCTGGATCAGCCGATGTGCAACAATGTTTACAGTGAGATTCGTCCGCTGATCTGCCGTATTGACGAACAGAATGAAACGATCCGGAAACAGGTGGCGGACATCAGCCGGAGCCGCGAAGAATATCTTGCCGTCACGGAAAATATGCAGGACGGGCTCATTGTCACAAACAGAAAAGCCGTCCTCTCCATGAACCGTGCCGCGATGCGGTTTTTCCATGTAAAGCTTTCCGATGTCGAAGGCCGGAACCTTCTCACGCTCAGCCGCGAGCCGGCACTCGGCGATGCCTGGAATGCCGCGCTTTCAGGAAAACATTACGACTCGCCGTTTGAAATGGAAGGCAGGGTCTATGAACTGCTCGGGAATCCCGTCCTGATCGACGGACAGATTCACGGCGCCGTGCTCCTGATGCTGGACATCACGGAAAAACAGCAGACGGAAAAAATGCGACGTGAATTTACCGCCAATGTTTCCCATGAGCTGAAGACGCCGCTGATGTCGATTTCCGGCTATGCGGAACTGATTGAGACTGGAATGGCCAAAAAGAAGGATATCCCGGAATTTGCCGGGAAGATCAGAAGTGAATCTGCGCGCCTGACCTCATTGGTCGAAGATATCATCCGCCTGTCCGAGCTGGACGAAAAAAAAGAAGCCGGCGATGAAATCGCCGACCTCCTGGAAATTGCAGAAGAAGCCAAAGACAATCTGAATTTCACGGCTCACCGGTTTGGCATTTCCCTTTCCGTCAGCGGAAATTCGGAAATCCTGCACGGCAGCCGCTCTCTTCTTTATGAAATGATCCGGAACCTGATTGACAACGGTATTCGCTACAATACATCCGGAGGATATGTCCGGACGACCGTCGGTGATAAGGACGGCCATCCTTTCGTATCCGTCGAAGACAACGGCATCGGAATCCCGGATGAGGATAAGGACCGCATCTTCGAACGCTTTTACCGCGTCGATAAAAGTCATTCCCGGGCAACGGGCGGAACCGGCCTCGGGCTTTCCATTGTCAAGCACGCTGTCCTTCTCCACAAGGGCACGATCCATGTGGACAGCCGCATCGGAGAAGGAACCGTAATTACCATTGATTTTTAGGAAGCGGAAGAAGCGGTTGATGCCGCGGTCGATGCTGCAACTGATGCGGCGGTCGACGCCGTGCTTTCAACTTCCGTAACCTTTGCCTTCTGTACCATCAGATCATAGGCTGTATAATAGCTCACGGTGATGTCGATCATCTGCTCCGAAATTCCCGCAGCGGCAGCGTCGCTCTCCGTCGAATAACCTGAGGCAGTAAGAACAGCCGACAGGATATTCTGATATTCATCGCTGTCCGTCGTGACGCCTTCGGCATCCATGATGGCCTTGGACATCAGATAGCTCTTCGTATTGATCTTGGCCTGTTCCTCGTCGGTCGTCGTGATTCCTGCTGCTGCCTTATAAGACGACGCATCCATGCTGTAGGTCGATGCATAGTAGCTGTAAGCCGCAGCAACCTGGGTTGTCCAGAGGTCGACAATGTCCTTCGGATATTTCAGGACTGTGGAATCTTCCGCGATGTACGACCAGGGATCCGCTTTCACTTTATTGATCGTAACGGTAAACTCGGCTGCCTTTCCTGCCAGTTCCGTCTTGTCATAGTTTGACGGGAAGGTAACATTCACGGTAACGGTCTCGCCTTTTTTATGGCCGATCAGCTGATCTTCGAAACCGTCGATAAACTTGTTCGAACCGATCGTCAGATCGGTTCCCGTGGCGGATCCGCCGTCAAATGCCGTGCCGTCAATCTTTCCGACATAATCGATATTGGCGGTCATGCCGTTCTCAATTGCCGTATCATCCGGATAAATGAAAGTATAACTGGAAATATCGGAGACAATGGCCGGCGTGCCGGTATCCGTGCTGCTGTCGGAGGAAGAAGCGGAAACCGTCTTCTCAAGCGTCAGCCCTGTCCAGCCGCCCAGTTTGATAAAATTGGAAATGCCCTTGTCTTCAATGGTTTCGTCAACCGTTTCTGCCGACAGATCCGCATTTGAATCCGTGGAGGCGCCCGATGCCGTCGAATCCGCCGTACCGGCCGATCCTGCCGTTCCGGAAGCAGACGAATCTGCCGTCGCACTTCCGCAGGCTGCCAGTGAAAGCGTCATTGCCATGATTCCGGCAAGGAGAAGGCAGAGAAGGATGCGCGGCATCCCGGTTTTCTTTGCGTCATGATTTGTTTTCCTCATTTTTTCCATTCTTATTTTTCCCTTTTCTTAAATACATTTTTCAGCAGTGATGTTTCTTCTTCAGGTTCTTTTCGATATAGAATAATCGCCTCGTAAGGCGCCATATCCAGTGTCAGGATTCCATTGATGACATGATAGCGGTCATCCTCGTCCGTAAAACCGTCCTCCGTCGTTTTCAGCAGGGAAACCATTTCCGAATCCGTATCCTTCGGCACGCCGATTTCCCAGCACGGGATTTCAACGGCAAGAGGATCTTCTCCGGAATTGACCGCCACGATTACCTGTTCGGTATCCGTAAAACGGCCGTAGCTGATGGAATGATATCCTCCGCCCAGTTCCTTCAGGGAACCGTTGAGAAACGGTGCGCATCCGTGATGCACGCGGATGACGCTGCGGTAAAACTCAATCAGGTCCCTGTTTTCATTTCCCCAGGGATAGGTACGGCGGTTGTCCGGATCCGTAAATCCGACCACCCCGGCTTCATCTCCGTAGTAAATAGTCGGTGCGCCCGGCCATGTCATCTGGATGACGGCTGCCGCACGGAGTACCGAAACGCGGATATCCCTGCCGGCTTCTTCCGATCCGAGCTGTGCGACGCGGCCCACTTTATGATTCGTCCTGGTCAGGAACCGGCTGTGGTCGTGGTTGTCCAGTTCATTCATGGAAACGAAAAGCGAATTGCCCATGAACTCTGCCATGTGCGTGCGCATCGCCCCGATGAATGCTTCGCCGTTCCCCAGAAGATCTTCACGGAATTCATCGCTGTGCTTTTCCATGCCGGTCAGGAACCAGGAAACAGGTTCCATGAACGCATCATAGTTCATGACTGTATCCCACTGATCGCCGCGAAGCCATTCCGAAGCGTCTCCGTAATGTTCCGCCAGGATAATCGCATCCGGGTTCGCACTCTTGACCGCCTGGCGGAATTTTTTCCAGAATTGATGGTTGTAGTCCTGACTGTACCCCAGATCGGCCGCTACGTCAAGCCTCCACCCATCCGCACAGTACGGAGGACTGACCCATTTCCGTCCGATATTCAGGATATATTCTTCCAGCCGGGGCGAGGCTTCGTAATGCAGCTTCGGCAGCGTGCCGTGCTGCCACCATCCGTCGTAAAACTCATTGTACGGCCAGGCATGCTCGTTGTTGAATTTGAAAAAGGAATGATACGGGCTTTCGGCTTCCACGTAGGCGCCCTTTGCATAGCCGGGTTCATTTTCATAAATACGCTCGCGGTCCAGCCATTTGTTGAAGGAACCGCAGTGGTTGAACACGCCGTCGAGGATGACCTTCATTCCCCGCTTATGGACCTCTTCCACGAACTGGGCAAAGAAACGGTCGGAGGCATCCAGGTTGACCGGATCGGTGGTCCGGCAGATATATCTTTTTGCGTCCCGGTTATCGGTATCCCCTTCCGGCAGAAGGTCTCCTTCATCTTTGATGATCTTCGCCAGATGCGGATCGATGTGATCGTAATCCTGCGTGTCATACTTATGATTGGACGGGGAAACAAAGATCGGATTGAAATAAAGCACATCCACGCCGAGGTTTTTCAGATAGTCCAGCCTGTCACAGACTCCCTGCAGGTCCCCGCCGTAAAAGCGGAAGACATCCATATTCGTCGGAAGCGCATTCCAGTCGGTTACCTGCTGCGAACGCTCGCCCAGGTACATGTATTCCCCGGACAGCACGTCGTTTCCCCTGTCTCCGTTGCAGAAGCGGTCCGTGTAGATCTGATACATGACCGCTCCGCGCGCCCACGCCGGCACGGAAAAACCGGGGACGATGCGAAAGGCATAAGCATCGCTCAGCTCGCGCGTCACTCCGAGCTTGTTGTAAAAGCAGTTCATTTCCCCGACAATGATTTCAAAATAATAGCTGATGGTTTCAGTGCCGACCGTGATGTTCGCTTCGTAATAATCAAAACCGTCCCTGCTTTCCGTAAGGTGCATCGGAAGGCGGAGAGACCCGCTGATCAGAAAAACCTCATCGACATTATTCTTAAGAGTTCGGATGCGGATGGCGGTTTCGTCACCCTCCTTTGGTTCAAACGGCCTGCGGTAATACGGCGTTTCATCGCTGAAAACCGCACGGCGGCTGAAAACAGGACGCATCCCGGTTACATATTCATTCATTTCTTCCCATGTCCTGTCATTCGAAAAGCGCTTCAAATTCACTTCTGTTAATCTTCTCTTTCTCCAGCAGCAGCGCAGCGCACCTGTCGAGGACATCGCGGTGTTCCGTAATAATCTTCTTTGCGTCCGCATAGCAGCGGTCAATAATCGACCGGACTTCCCCGTCGATGGCATCCGCTACATGCTCACTGTAATTTCTGGTCTTTTCCCAGTCACGTCCGAGAAAGACCTCGTCTGAATCATCATCGTAAGAAACCAGGCCGAGCTTTTCGGACATGCCGTATTTGGTAACCATTGCCTTGGCTGTTGCCGTCGCCGTCTTGATATCCTGCGAAGCTCCGGTCGTGATGTCGTCGAAGACCAGTTCCTCGGCGACGCGGCCGCCCAGTCCCACGGTAATGTTCTGAAGCATCTTGCCGCGCGTATTGAACAGCTCATCCCTTTCGGGCAGCGGCATGGTATATCCTGCCGCACCGATTCCGGTCGGGATGATGGAAACCGAATAGACCGGGCCCACATCCGGAAGCACGTGGAACAGAATCGCATGTCCAGCTTCATGATAGGCAGTGATTCTCTTATCCTTGTCGGAAATGACCTTGCTTCTCTTCTCTGCCCCGATGCCGACCTTGATAAAGGCGGAACGGATATCTTCCTGGACAATGTAGCCTCTCCCGGACTTCGCGGAATAGATTGCCGCCTCGTTCAGGAGATTTTCAAGATCCGCACCCGTAAAGCCGGCTGTGGTCTGGGCAATCTGCTTCAGATCCACATCCTCGCCGAGCGGCTTGTTCTTGGCATGGACATGGAGAATTTCTTCCCGTCCTTTGACATCCGGCATGCCGACCGCCACTTTGCGGTCAAAGCGTCCCGGACGCAGAATAGCCGGATCCAGAATGTCGACGCGGTTGGTCGCTGCCATGACAATGATGCCTTCGTTGACGCCGAAGCCGTCCATTTCCACGAGGAGCTGATTCAGCGTCTGCTCCCGTTCATCATGTCCGCCGCCGATGCCGGCGCCTCTTCTGCGCGCGACTGCATCGATTTCATCAATAAAGACAATGCACGGATGATTCTTCTTCGCGTCTTCAAACAGGTCACGGACGCGGCTGGCTCCGACGCCGACAAACATCTCGACGAAATCCGAGCCGGAAATGGAAAAGAACGGAACGCCGGCTTCACCGGCAACCGCCTTGGCAATCAGTGTCTTCCCGGTTCCGGGAGGACCCACCAGAAGGACGCCCTTCGGAATCCTGGCGCCGACTTTCGTATATTTTCCGGGATCCTTCAGGAAATCGACAATCTCCTCAAGATCCTGCTTTTCCTCTTCCAGTCCGGCAACATCTTTAAAGGTAACCTGCTTGTCGATGTTCGTGGAAAGATGGGCGCGGCTCTTCCCGAAATTCATCATCTGGGAATTCACCCCGCCGCCCTGCTGCCGCGTCAGCATCATCATGAAAATGATCATCATGACGGCCATCAGCACGACCGGAAGCAGAACCGTCAGCAGAATGCTCTGCTGCGGCACATCCGAAACCGTAACCGCGACATTGCTGTAATTCTGAAGTTCTTTCTGGATATCCCGGACATCCGTCACGTTGAACTGGCCCGTAGAGCCGTCCGTCAGCGTCACGACGATCTGCCCCGTCGGAACCTCTGAATTCTGTTTGATGTTCACCGCCGAGACGGTATTGTCATCAAGTGCTTTTTCAAACTGCTCGTAGCTGTAGGTAAGATTCCTTGCTGTCTGCGTTGAGACGTAATAGTATCCGGCAATCAGTACGGCTATCAGGGCAAGATAAATCCAAATCGATCTTGCTGGTCTTTGATTCATGACTCCACGACTCCGATGTAAGGAAGATTTCGGTATTCCTGTTCAAAATCCATGCCGCAGCCGACGACAAACCTGTCCTCGATTTTAAAACCGATATAGTCGACATTTACTTCCACCTCGCGGCGGGACGGCTTATCCAGCAGCGTGCAGAGCTTCAGGGACGCCGGATTCCTGTCCTGCATGATTCCCATCAGGTATGCCAGCGTACGGCCGGAATCGATGATGTCTTCCACCACGATGACATCCCTGCCTTCCAGCGATTCATCCAGGTCCTTGACGATACGGACAACGCCGCTGGACTTGGTATCATTTCCGTAACTGGAAACTGACATGAAATCCAGGGAAACCGGAATGTCCTGTGAAATGCGTTTGGAAAGCGCCGTCATGAAATAAACGCCGCCCTTGAGGACGCAAAGCATATGGATTTTCTTTCCGGCATAATCACGGCTGATCTGTTCTCCGAGTTCACGGACACGTCTGTCGATTTCTTCTTCTGAAATCATGACATTGATTTTAACGCCCATTGCTCATCCTCCTGACAGATAATTTTAAAATGTGTTTGGTTTCCGGCTTGATTTTATAGTTCTCGCCGAGCCGGCTGCCGAGGACCCATACAATTTCATGGCCGTCCGCCAGCAGAAGCATTTCCCCGCGGGCTTCCCGCGGAATTTTCTCATCAATGAACCAGTCGGAAAGGCTTTTTTTTCGCCCATCCTGCGTAACCGTCAGAACATCGCCCTTTTCTCTGGTCCGGATAATAAGAGTATCTTTTATTGTATCATAATCAATCCATTTCGTACACTTTTTTTCCGGGACGGGATCCGGCGCCTTTTCCGCAAAAGATGCCGTGATTCTCATGCCGCCTGCCAGGACAGACGACGGGATCTCCAGGACTGCACCGCCGTTCTTCTCTTCCGGCATCCTGCCTGCCCTGCCGATCAGGACTCCTTCATAAGTCCGCTCGGCCTTCAGGCCGTAAGGCAGATCCGTCTGCCGTCCGACCTGTTTTTCTGCCAGGGAAAGAACCGCATCGATATGTTCCCTTGTAATATCCTTCAGGGAAAGAGTCAGCTCCGACACCGTCAGACGCACGATTTCCGTCTGCATCATTTTCGACTCATTCCGAAACAGTCCCGCATCCAGAAGGATTCCGTTCTTTTTCTTTCTGACATACTGCTTTCTGCGTTTCCCTGCCTCTTCTCCGATAAAGACCAGCGCTTCGCGCACCCGGTCCGCCGTCTCCGCAAAATGCTCCGATGCCGCCGAATTGATTTCCGAATTCAGATACGGAAGGATATGGTGGCGGATCCTGTTTCTTGCATAGGCATCTTCTCCGTTTGAAGAATCGGTCCGGTATCCGAGGCCGTTCCGTTCAAGAAAGGCTTCGATTTCCTTCCGCGTTGTGCCCAGCAGGGGACGGATGACATTTCCGCGCACGGGCCTGAGCGAGGCAAGTCCGGCCAGCCCTGTTCCCCTGGAAAGATTGAGGAGCATGGTCTCCGCGACATCGTCCGCCTGATGTGCCAGTGCCAGCTTCGTGCACCGGTCGTCATTCATGCATTTCAAAAATGCCCTGCGCCGCACCTCGCGTCCAGCTTCCTCCACGGTCATTTTTTTATCTTTGGCGATCTTCGGGACATCGAACCCGTAAAACCGGAAAGGAATGTTCCATTTCCCGCAGCAGTTTTTGACGAAAGCTGCGTCGTCCTCCGCTTCTTTCCCGCGGATTCCGTGTCCTACGTGAACGGCAAATAAGTCAGCCCCGTACTCCGCAGCGATTTCCTTCAGCACAAAAAGAAGGCATACCGAATCCGGCCCGCCGGAAACACCGACGGCTATTCGATCGCCTTTCTTCAGCATTCTATTCTCCCGGATATAGGCACGGATCGTCTGCAGGAACGGATCCGTCTTTCTTTTTGGAGGCATACTTACATTCTAGCAAATAAAAATGCCATGTCCAATAAAATCGGCCCATGGCATCGTTTTTTCACGAAATGTTCACTTTTCAGTCCTGATTGCGGAATACGATCTCCCCGTCTTCAACAAGTCCCAGCCTGTCCTTGGCAGCCTGACGGATAAAATCATCGCTCTGGTAATAATCACTCAGCGAATTGATGCTGTCCGTACGTGCTTCTTCACTGCTGATCTGAGACGTCAGAGTATTCTTTTCGTTATCGTTCGTAATGATCTCGTTATGAAGATGCCATCCCTGATATGCCAGCACCCCGAAAAGGACGCAGACGATAAAAGTTATGGTCAGCATTGCAACTTTATTGTCAGATGAAAGCTCTGAACGGCGGCTTTTTTTCGCTGCGGCAGATTTCGTCTTCCTGGTCTTTGTTTTCTTGATTCTCCCCATCTGTGCTCCCCTGGAAAAGCCTGTCCCCACAGGCTGCATGTCTGTCGCACGGTTAAGCCGCACGCATGCTTACAGGAAGATTTTACGCTTCTGTTTACATAATGTCAACCGTTAACATAATGTTTCAGCCCTGCCGGATGACTCCGGATTTCAGCATTTCCGGATGACCTCAGATTTCATCTTTCCCGGACGGGTCCTCCTGCCGGATATCTTCTGCCTCCGCAGGCTCTTCCTTGTTCAGTCTTCCGTACAGCTTCGTCAGCCTGAAAATGCTTTCCGTAAGCGATTCCGAAAGCTCATCCGGTTTCATTTTCCACTGCCAGTTGCTGCCGGTCGTAGACGGATGATTGATGCGGGCTTCGTTTCCCTTTACCAGATAATCCTGAATCGGGATGATGCAGGTATCGGCAACCGAGCGATGGGCCTCGCGGATGAAGTCCCAGACAAAAGCCCCGTAGGAAGTATTTTCCGAATGGACGTAGCGGCGCGCAAAATCACGGTCGTGATCATTCAGGCCGGCAATCCATCCGAGAGATGTCTCATTGTCATGCGTGCCCGTATAAACGACGCAGTTGCGCTGGAAATAAAACGGCAGGTAGTCGCTGTCCTCCGAACCGTCAAACGCGAACTGGAGAACCTTCATGCCCGGGAAGCCGGTGTCGCGCAGAAGCTTCCGGACGCTGTCGGTCAGATATCCCAGATCCTCTGCCAGGATGTGCAGGTCCCCGAGCTCCTTTTTCACCGTGTCAAAGAAAGCGATGCCCGGCCCTTTTTCCCAGTGGCCGTTCTTGGCATTTTCATCGCCGTACGGGACGGCATAATATTCATCGAAAGCCCTGAAATGATCCACTCTCAGGACGCTGAACATTTCGAAGCAGTGCGAAATGCGGCGGATCCACCAGTCGTAGTCGCTCTTCCTCAGATACTCCCAGTCATAAAGGGGATTTCCCCACAGCTGGCCGTCTGCCGAAAAAGCATCCGGCGGACATCCGGCGACTGCCGTCGGATTTCCCTCGGAATCGAACTGGAAAAGCTGCGGATTTGCCCAGGCATCGGCACTGTCGAGCGCCACATAAATCGGGATGTCCCCGATGAAACGGATACCCTGCTTCTGTGCATAGGCGCTGAGTGCTTTCCACTGGCGGGAGAATTCATACTGCTGGAACTGCCAGAAGCCGATCTCATCCCCGAGTTCCGCACCTGCGGCACGGAGTGCCTCCGGTCTGCGGAAGCGCAGATCCTCCTCCCATTCACGCCAGCATCTGCCTTCATTTTTCTCTTTCAGCGCCATGAACAGCGCATAGTCTTCCAGCCAGTAGGAATTTTCCTGCGTAAAAAGATAGAAGTCTTCATCCTTCTTTTCCTGAAACCGGCGATAGGCGATGCGCAGGGCTTTGAATCTGCTCCCGTACATCTTTCCATAATCGACAGCGGAAGCTTCCTTCCCGAAATCAAGTGCGTCGCACTCCTCTTTCTTCAGGAGTCCCTCTTTGATCAGAGTCTTCAGGTCGATGAAATAAGGATTTCCCGCAAAGGTCGAAAAACTTTGATAGGGAGAATCGCCGAACCCCGTCGGTCCGAGCGGCAGGACCTGCCAGTAGGTCTGTCCGGCCTTCTTCAGGAAATCGACAAAGTCATAGGCTTCCTGCGAAAGGCAGCCGATTCCGTATTCCGAGGACAGGCTGGAAATGGGGCACAGGATTCCGGCGCTCCGTCTGTTGATATGCGTTTCTTTCGTCTGATACGGCAGTTCTTCCGCCGTGACAGTCTCTTCTTCATTTTTTTTCATAAAATCAAACATAGCGGAACATCTCCGATGCGTTTTCTTTTTTTGTCGTCTCCAGGATTGCCGTCACTTCGGCCTTGACTTCCGCGCTGCCCAGGCGGATTTCAATCAGGTCACCGACCTTGACTTCCGCGGAAGCTTTCGCCGCCCGTCCGTTCAGCATGACCCTTCCCGCATCGCAGGCTTCATTGGCAATGGTCCGCCTCTTGATCAGGCGGGATACTTTTAAGAATTTATCCAGTCTCATAGAACCTCTCTGTCAGTCATTGTAATCTTCAATCAGGAACATCGGCTTGATTGCCGTGATTTCATCGTATTCCGTCTGTGTGACCGTAACGGATTTGTTGACCGCTTTCAGGTCAGTCTTGAGAAGCCCGTAGGCCTCTTTCAGATTCTCGGCACGGCCTTCTTCGATTTCCCTCTTCATGCGCCTGAGAGCCATCGGATGCGCATATTTCGCCGGAACCGGGAAGTCTCCGTACGAAGAGAGATAACTTGCCATGGCATTCCGCGCCGATGAAAGACGCTGGCTGATGGCATTTTTGTTGTTCCGCTTGGTCGGTATGACATTTGCCCCGACCAGCAGGAAAATGAACACGCCTCCGAACAGGATGAAATAGATTCCCAGATCCCCCGTGTGCGTGATCAGGCACCAGATGCCGTATACCGCGAGGACTGCCGCGGCAATGACAATGACCAGTCCGAACCATTTATAGGCCGGGTTGGAAATATCGTTCACGCGTTTTGCCTTGCTGGCTGCCGACAGTTCCGTGTAAAGTTCCGGCTTTTCCTCAAGATAGGCCTTCGCCCTGTCCAGCTGGGAAAGCGCCTTCCTGGCTTCGCCGCCCAGATCTTTCTTCTTTCTTGCTTCTTCAGCCGCAGCCGCCTCATCCAGTTTCCGCTGCGCTTCCCAGGAAGTCGTCCACATGGACGGACATCTTTCCTTGATCACGGAAAGAAGCATGTCCACATACTCTTCATGCTTGAATTTAAACTTCCGTACCTGTCCGCCGTCGTATTCCACAACGACATACGGAATCGATCCGAAAATGCCGCTGCCGGAATACCCGCCGCGGCTCATTGCCACCTGTTTGTATACTCTTGAAGCTGCAATGAAAGGAACATAATAAAAGCGGTCACAGAACATCGCCGGCAGATAAATGGCCTTCTGCCCGACTCCTCCGTATCCGCATACCTGACAGTTCATCTTGTCTTTTCGCAGCGTTTCGTCGTCCAGTGTTTTTGCGCTGATGGAATGCGGTTTGATATACATCGCGTTTTTCTCCTTAAAAAGGGCTGCCGTCCCCGGCAGCCCGACTGAATCTATTTTACTAAACTAAGCCTTTCTTTGCAACCTCTCAGGCTTTTTTCTGAACTGTATCGTAATGCGGAGTCGTCGGCTTCTTCACCTTGATGACATACAGGAAGATTCCGAGGAACAGAGCTGCAAAGATGATGCCGACAATGACGCCGACCGTATGCGGCAGATGCAGATAGATCTTGCCTGTGACAAAGAAGGTAACGGAGACAGCTGTCATGAAGGTAGCCGGAACCGCTGCGATCCAGTAGTTCTTCTTCTCATAATACAGGAACATTGCCGCTGCCCAGAGAACGATCATAGCCAGTGTCTGGTTCGTCCATGAGAAATGCTGCCAGATCATGCTGTAGTTGTTCATGAAAGCAAGAAGTGCACCGACGCCGAGAAGCGGTACGCAAAGGGCAAGACGTTTGCCCCAGGGCTTCTGATCGATGTGGAACCAGTCAGCAATCGTAAGACGTGCGGAACGGAAAGCCGTATCGCCGGAAGTGATCGGGCAGGCAATAACACCGAGCATGGCAAGAACCACGCCGACCGTGCCCATCGTGCTCTTGCAGACTGCATAGATGGCAGCCGCCTGGCCGTCCTTCAGTGCTGTCGCAAGTCCGCTGTTGACCAGCATTCCTGCATCATTTGCCGTGTTCGTTGCTGCATAAAGAGCGCAGCCTGCTGCCGCCCAGATCAGGGCGATGATGCCTTCAGAAACCATGGCTCCGTAGAATACGAAGTGTCCCTGTTTCTCGGACTTCATGCAGCGTGCCATCAGCGGAGACTGTGTTGAATGGAATCCGGAAATAGCGCCGCAGGCAACCGTGATGAACATTGCAGACCAGATCGGAGTTCCGTCCGGATGCATGTTGTAGAAATGTGTCCAGATTTCCGGAATCTGATAGCCGTTTGCCGGGATGCCGATGGCAACGCCGACAGCCATGACGATCAGGCAGAAGCCGAATACCGGGTAAATCTTGCCGATGATCTTATCAATGGAAATGAATGTTGCCGTGAAGTAATAAGCAAGGACGATAACCAGCCAGAAATAGTTGTTGGCCAGGAAATTCGTCCAGCCTGCATTTGCGAAAAGGACTTTCAGAAGTCCTGCAGGGCCGGCTGCGAAAACCGTGCCGACCATGACCAGCAGAATGACGGAGAAGACACGCATGACCTGTTTCAGGACATTGCCGAGATAAATGCCTGTAACCTCGGAAATGGACATGCCGTTGTTTCTTTCGGACATCATGCCTGAGAAATAGTCATGGACACCGCCTGCAAAAACGGTACCGAAGGTAATCCACAGGAAAACAACCGGGCCCCACAGAGCACCCTGCATGGCACCAAAGATCGGGCCAAGTCCTGCGATGTTGAGCAGCTGAATCAGGAAAAGTTTCCACTGCGGCAGTACAACATAGTCGACGCCGTCGTTGATCGCGACAGCCGGTGTCTCACGGTCATCCGGTCCGAAAGTCTTCTCTACGAGTTTGCCGTAGGTGAAGTAACCTCCGATCAGGATTGCAAGACAGATTAAAAAGCTAACCATACAATAATCCCACCCTTCCTCTAAAGTGTTTATTGTGGCATGAGGCCATCCCACACCTATCTTCTATTTTATAGAAATTTTAGAATTTTTCAAGGCATAAAAGTACCCAAATAACGCATGGGAAAATCGTTCATTTTCCTGATAAAATCAAGCAAAAATGGCATTTTCACGATACCCTGAACAGAGCCTTATCCATACCTTAAACGTCACTTAAATGTTTTGGAGTTTATAATTTGTTAATAATTTCCGAAACGTTTCCCGTAAGGTCCCTGATTTCCTGCATCCACGCACGAAAAAAGCCTCTCCGAAGAGAGGCTTTCTTAACATTCTGTTCAAAACTTATTTGTTGATGACATCCTTCAGAGCCTTGCCGGCCTTAAACTTCGGAGCCTTGGAAGCCGCAATCTTCATCGTATCGCCAGTCTGCGGATTTCTTCCTTCGCGTGCAGCTCTCTTGGAAACTTCGAACGTGCCGAATCCAACCAGCTGAACCTTGTTTCCTTTCTTCAGCTCTCTCTCGACGATATCCGTGAAAGCCTTCAGTGCTGCTTCGGCATCCTTCTTGGATAAACCTGTCTCGAATGCGATTGCTGCGATTAACTCTGTCTTGTTCATTAATAAACCTCCTAATAATCACTGATAATTAGTTTTCCCCTGTTTCGGGCTTCATCTATTTATATCGCTTTTGCCCTGCCCTGTCAAGGATTTTGCCCGAAAAGCGCCTGTTTTCCGCGGTTTTTCACAATTTTCCTTTTGCTTTTTCAGCCTTTTCTTCTGCCTTGATTTCGTTCCAGGACCTGAGGAGTCCCTCTTCATCAGAGGCTTCCTTCTCCGTGAACACATGGGGATGCCGGCGGATCATTTTCCTGCTGACTCCTTCGATGACATCATCCATCGTAAAGAGTCCTTCCTGTTCGGCGATGACCGCCTGAAGCACGACGTGCATCAGGACATCGCCGAGTTCCTCGCAGAGATTCTCCGCATCGCCTGTCCGGTCCAGCCGGTCCATGCCTCCGAAGACTTCGTCCACTTCATTCTGAAAGCATTCGCGGAGCGAATCATGCGTCTGCACTTTGTCCCACGGGCAGCCGTTCTCCGGATCCCGGAGAATCCGGATGATCTTCCTGAGGTCCTCAAAAGAATAATGTTCCTGAAATTAAGACGCCGTATTTAATACAATTTAAGGTTGCCTGACCGTAGGGGTTTCGGTTTTGACTTAGGGGTTTCGTTTTGGTCAGGGGTTTCGGTCGGGCACAGTCCCGGCTCGTTTTGTATATGGAGGAATGCTGATGTACAAACTTACGAATAAACAATACGAAGAATACCAGCGTCTGTGCTACGCTCGCGATCACGGACAGATGTTGACGCCGGATGGCCTGCGGCTTATCTGTGCCGGATTCGATTATGATCCGGAAGCTATCGGAAAGCACATATTGGAGACGTTGGCGAAGTTTCAAGCAGATGGAAAAACATACAAGTGAGGAGGGATTTTTGTGGACGATAATCAACTCGGTCGTAATATAAAGCATTTGCGAGAAATGCATGCCGAAACACTGGAAGAACTGGGGGAAGCAATTCACTGTGCGAAATCAACTGTAGCGGGATATGAGCGCGGTGTGAGAAAGCCAGATTTGCAAACGCTACAAACTATCGGAGCGCACTATAACAAAACTACCGATGAACTCTTAAATTCTGACCTGACGGACTTGGGCGACTTAACTCTTGACCTGAATTCCCTGTCTGGGATGATCCAGCTGATCAGGATAATTCTGCCACTATATTCTTCGGATGAGGCTATGAAGAATGATAATTTCCGAAAGGGATACGAGCTTTCACAAAGTATGCTTGAGAGCTTTTCAAGGGCAGAAACGCTATCAGGTAATGTTATTGTTAGGATTTTTGAATCCTTCCTAAATGCAGCTGATGAATCCGAGTCTCCTGAATCCGTTGCCAATTTGATGTGGAGTATTTTTATCTGGTGGACGCAAATGTATGATACGGAACAAATGTTGTCTTTGCAGAATAAAATGCTATCGAAGAAACTGACATTTAAAGATTATATGAAGCTTCGGGATACAGAAAGTACAGCTATAAAGGAAAAGCGAGTGAGTTTCGTATCCGATTTTAATGAAATAATAACCGCTACCTTGAAGGCATTGAAGTCAGAACAGGAGTGGTCGGATTTAGCGGATTATTATCTTGCTCTACGCTATGTCGTAGGAATGGTCGATACAGATTTATCCTACGAAATGAATTCTGCTGTTGGAATGCAGATGATGCTCTCCTTTATGACACTGGGGAACGATATTGCTTTTAAATTCTGTGATACATGTTTGTCGGCCTAAATAAATAGCCGCCCTCTATCGATCCATTCTGGGGGTAGGGGGCTGATGTTCTCATATCGCGAACTCCGTATGCCCGTAAACCAGTTATACTTAAGTCATAACAATCAATAACATCCGAAGGAGGTACTCTATCATGGATGAAGAAAAGAAAGGTTTTGTGGCTTGGGTAAAGGTGCATAAGAAGGAACTCATCATCGCGGGAGTAAGTGCAGGTGTTATCATAGCGGTAATTCTTGGAATAAAAAACAAGGATGCGCTTATGGAGTTATGGGAGACGATGAAGTCATCTATCAAGAAACCAGTCGCTCCGGTCAGAGAAATCCCTGTTGCTACTCCGACTGTTCCTGTCGTTCCTGTAGCAGAAGTAAAGGAACTCCCTGTGGTTGAACTCGTGGATTCGAGCAAGATCATTCAGTATCCGTTTGATGTCAGTGACCATATTCGTAATTTACATCCGGGCTGGAAGGCTTCAGCAGAGAAGCTTGCGGAGGCAGAGAAGTTGGGCATCGTGCTACAGCCGGGTCAGACGCTGGTAGACGGTTATACGAAGGGAGGCATAGCTGCATGAGAAGATCAAGCGAAGAAAAAGGACTTCTGGCAAAACTCGCAAGTGGTGTCTTGGACGGAATGGTTGGAGACGAGAAAGTCTATCACGGGTACAAAGATGTGTATTGTGGCAAATACATCAAAGATGGAGAACCGGTATCATATCGTCAGGGAGAATCCACTCGTTTCTTTAATGGAAAAGAAAATGAGCGGATTCCGGGCAAACGAACAGAGGAGCATTATGATACAGATGATCGTAAGTTGGAGTTCCTTCAAAGATATGGCTGGCTTACAGACGATGATGATGTGAGAAAATATAGCGCGAAGTACAAGCCGAAAAAGTGAACAGTGAAAGGCTCCCCGTCACCGGAGAAATCCAGTGGTGAGGAGCTTTTCTTATGCCTTGATGGTCTGGCCGTTTCGGAAGGTTACGTCGATGTCGCCTTCGCCGTTGACCGTGATGTAATCCGTCAGGGCATTGAAATTATCAAGGGAGAACGCGGTCAGGGTTTCCGGCAGTTTCTCAAAGACGGCAAGGAAATCCTCGACGCTGCCTTTTTGCGACTGCGTCTGGTTGATCTGTTCGTTCAAATCCTCGATGCGGGTCTTGAGCGACTCGTACCGGGCGGTCAGGTCATCGTACTTTTTCTGGTAGGCCTTCTGGTCGAGAGCAACGTGGGCGTTTTCGTAGATGTTCTGCTGGACGGCATCGGAAACAACCTGCGCTTCTTCCAGCAGCTTGTCGCGCTCGGCTTCCTGCTCTGTGGTGTCAAAGAGGAGCGCCATCATCTCGCGCCCGTTGGCGATGACCGCATCCTTTGTGGACAGCAGCTGGTTTGCCGCCGACAGGAAGGCATCCTGAATCTGCTCGTCCGTCAGGTGCGGAGTGCAGCAGTGCTTGCCGCCATCGTACTTGTGATTGCATTGCCAGATCGTCCGTCGGTACTTGTCGGTCGAGTGCCAGACTTTTGAGCCGTACCAGCTTCCACACTGGCCGCATCGGATTTTGCTGGAGAAGGGATGAACGCCGCTGTGGTATTTCTTGCCCTTGCCGCGCTTGGCCATTTCCCGCTGAACCATGTCGAACTTTTCAGGCGGGATGATTGCCTCGTGGTTTCCTTCCACATAGTATTGCGGAATTTCGCCTTCGTTCTTCTTTTGCTTTTTGGTCAGGTAATCGACCGTGAAGCACTTCTGCAGCAGGGCATCGCCTTTGTACTTCTCGTTGCTTAAGATGCTCTTGACCGTAGAAATGCTCCACTTATCCTTGCCGCCCGGAGTCTTGATCCCGTCGTCGGTGAGCTTCTGTGCGATGCCGTGGTAGGTCGTACCCTGTAGGAACATATCGTAAATGCTCCGGACGACCTTGGCCTGCTCCGGATTTACCACCAGCTCACCGTTTGCGCCTCTGTCGTAGCCGAGGAACCGGTTGAATGGGATCGTGACCTTGCCGTCTGCAAATCGCTTTCTCTGTCCCCACGTGCAGTTCTCGGAAATGCTGCGGCTTTCCTCCTGCGCCAGCGAGCTCATGATCGTAATGAGCAGCTCGCCCTTGCCGTCGAAAGTCCAGATGTTCTCTTTCTCGAAATAGCACTCGACGCCTTTTTCCTTGAGCTTCCGGATGGTAGTCAGGCTATCCACGGTGTTGCGGGCAAAGCGGCTGACGCTCTTGGTGACGATCAGGTCAATCCGTCCGGCCAGCGCATCCGCGACCATTCTTTTGAAGCCCTCACGGCGCTTGGTGCTGGTTCCGGTGATGCCTTCGTCGGTGTAGACGTCCACGAACTCCCAGTCGTCCCGGCTCTTGATGTAGTTGGTGTAATAATCGATCTGCGCCTCGTAGCTGGTGAACTGATCGTCATGATCCGTCGAGACGCGGGCGTACCCAGCCACCCGGCGCTTTTTCTGCTCCGTGATGGGAGAAGCAGTGAAGCGCGTCAGCGTGGCCGGGATCGTCTTTACCTTTTTGCCTTCGTTGATGCCCAATATTTCTCACTCCTTATCTTTTTCATGGTCTCGCTCATTTTCCGGCGACGCTCCTCGGTGAAGCTGGCCTTGATGGCCTCGCCTTGTTTCTTTTTCCGTTCCTCTGTCCATGCAGGCATTCTGCGCTTGGTGCTGTAGTCCATGCTGACCTCATGCCCATCGTAGAAGCAGAAGGTGATGTGTCCGCCCGGCGCGATGGTGATGTGGTCGATTTCCTTTAGGAAAACAGCCTCGTCAAGCTCCTGCTGGCCAAGAGCCTGAGCGGTGAGCTCCCGGAGCGTGTCCTCATGGATGCAGTTATTGCTGCAGGTGTTCGTTGTAGCGCAGACGAAAAGGTGGTACTTTTCGCCGGAGGCTTTCGTTCTGGTCTGCCTGCGGTAGTTGTTGCCGCAATCGGCACACTTGATCTTGCTGGTAAAGCAAGTCACATCGTCCCGCTTCATGGCATGGTTCCGGCGGTAGGATGATGCCTTCTTCCGGGCTTCCGGTGTCCATGCGTCCTTCTTTGCCGTACTTACCCATATGAGGGTTTTCTCTGTGCCGTCCGTCATGTGAAAATTGAGGATGCCCTGCTCCGGAACCGTGATCACCTCGACCTGTTCCGCAAAGGCATCCTCGTCAAATTCCTCAAGGCCAAGCGCCTCAGCGCATTTCTGCCGGAGAATGTATTCCGGGATTTCCATCGCCTTGCACTTACCGTTTTTCGTTTTGCTGGAACCGCAGACCCAGCCGACCAGCTGATCTCCGAGCTGTGAGACCTTTGCCCGGTTCTTTCGGGTGTTGCGGACATAGCTTTTGCCGCATTTCTCGCATTTGATTTTGCTGGTGAAGCAGGTGATGTTCAGGCTCTTGTTGGCAAGGGCTCCGAGCTCCTTTCGTCTGGCCATCTCGCTTTGCACATACTGGAAGGTCTCCATATCGATGATGGGCTCGTGAGTGTCCTCGACGTAGTATTGTTTCAGCTCGCCGTGGTTCTTTTTACGCTTCTTGCTGATTGGGTCTGCGATGTATTCCTTCTGCAGGAGCATGTTCCCGGTGTAGGTGATGTTGGAAAGCACCACCTTGATATTGGAATCCACCCAGCGGCAGCCCTCGCGGGTCGTGATGCCTTCGGCGGCAAATTCCCGCTCTGTCTCAAGGCGGGACTTCCCATCAAGGAAGTTCTGGTAGATGCGCTTTACGATGGCGGCTTCCTCCGGAACGATGACCAGCTGGTCGCCTTCCCATCGGTATCCGAATATCCTAAAGTGCCCGTTCGGGATTCCGCGCTCCATGCGTTTGCGGACTCCCCATTTCACATTGTTGCTGATGCTTTCTGATTCTGACTGTGCGAAGGAAGCCAAAAGCGTCAGCATGACCTCGCCGTCACCGGAGAGGCTGTCAATGTTCTCCTTTTCAAACCGGACGCTGATGCCCAGCTCCTTTAGGTGCCGGACGGTCTCTAAGAGGTCTACGGTGTTACGTGCAAAACGGGAGATGCTCTTACAGAGAACAATGTCGATCTTGCCAGCATCGCAGTCGGCGATCAGCCTTTTGAACTCATCACGCTTCTTGGCGATGGTGCCTGTGATAGCTTCGTCTGCATAAACGCCGACATATTCCCACTCCGGGTTCTTCTGAATAAGCTCCGAGTAGTAGCTCACCTGAGAGGAGAGGGAATGGTGGAGCCGCTCGGTTTCCATCGACACACGGGCGTAGGCTGCGACCTTTTTTCTGGTCGGCAGCGCCGGTATCTGCGGCTCTATCTTCGTGATTTTCGCCATTTGAATCACTCCTTTCCGGTACTATACATCACTCTAAAAGCCCTAATTATCAAGCATTTTCGGGATATAATGTGCCGATTATCGGCTGGTATTTCTCCCGCATTTTTGTATCAATTATGGCGTATTGTTCCTCGGTGATCAGGCCGTCTTTAAGCATGGCCTGAAACATATTCATGCTGGCTTGATAGAGCTTCTCGCGCTCGAACTGATCCTCATTCATGGCCGTCACCTCCAAAGCGCCCTGCGATGTAGCAGGCGTGGGAACAATACTTTCTGCTCCGGTTCCCGTAGGCTGTGAAGGGCTTTCCGCAGTGAGCGCAGGTAAAGGAGTAGAGCGCACCGGCGCGTCTTTTGACAGCCTCCGGATGAGCGTTCCACCAGCTCTGGCAGCATTCGTCAGAACAGAACTTGATCTGCTTCCTGCCGGGCACTTGGACGATGGGCTTTCCGCAGTTCTTGCAGCAGCCGACATCCGGATTGTCCTTGGTGGCCTGAGTGGATTTTTCACCGGCCAGACCGTTCCTGTGGCAGAACGATACGACCTGATTCTTGGTGAGACCGAGGGTGTTTGCTATATTGGCATAACCGAATCCGGCAGTGCGGAGCTCGGTGATTTTAGCTTTCTGTTCACTGGTCATGATGCTTTCACCTCCAGTTTCCACTGGAGATTGGGAGCCGTTTTGAGCGGAGGATTTTTCACCGAAACGAAAAAAGCCTGCGGGCATTCCGAAGAACACTCGCAGGCATCGCACTATGAAATTTATTAGTGACTCATAAATTTGCTAATATCTTCTTTTTGCCGTGCAGCTTGAATATAATAAAGCCACAACAGAGATGTTGCTGACAGGAAATCAAAGAAAAGGAGCGAACAGCTATGATGAATGAAAATGTTGTAAAACTGCTTAAGGAAGGTATGTGGGATCTGGCTACCTGTGCCAATGGAGAGCCGAATGTCGTCCCGGTTGCATCTAAGGATGTAACGGATGATGGAAAGTTGGTCGTAGGCGATGTTTTCCTTGAGACCACACTGAACAATATCAAGGCGAATGGCGGCAAGATTGCGATCTCCGTATATGATGCCAAGAATCTGGAAGGTTATCAGATCAAGGGAACTGCTGAATATGTGACCGAGGGTGCAGTTGTTGATACCTTTAAGGCTATGGTCGAGAAGATGTTCAATGGCGCAGCTACTGCAAAGGGAGCGCTGATCATCACTCCTGAGAAAGTGATCGTCACCACACCGGGTGCTGAAAACAAGAAGGTTCTCTAATAAACAAGGAAGAGTGGCGGGGGCGGCAAAAAGCTGCTCCCGTTTTTTACACAATGAAAAAAGCCTATATCAATCAAGAGAAATGCGTAGGCTGCGGTGCCTGCATACAAAATTGTCCTGCGGGAGCAATCCATATGCTTCCGGGATGGAAAAGTGAAATTGATACAGTTAAGTGTATCGGTTGCGGGAATTGTGTCGAAATCTGTCATAAGAAAGCACCTTCATTGAAAACTCTTGAAACACAAGAATAATTGAGTTACTATATAAAACAGTAGTAACTTGGAGGTGCAGAGATGTATAAAAAGAAAATGGAGTCGGACATCCGTTGCCCGCTGGAATATGGACTTGAGATCTTTGGAGGGAAATGGGATTCACGGGTTATCTGTGTCCTGAATGAAAAGAAAGTGCTCCTCTACAGCGAAATTCGTAAGGAGATGGGAAATGTCACTGATGCGGTGCTTGCAGCGACATTAAAAAAGCTGATTGCAAATGACTTGATCCAAAGAAAATCGTATGACGAGATACCTCCACGTGTTGAGTACAGCCTTTCTGAGAAAGGGCAGTCCGTTGTGCCGATTTTGCAAAGCATCTGTAAATGGTCAGGAATTTTCCATAAGGAAGATAACGAAAATACCATGCTACAATGCCAGAAATGTGATTACAACAATTAAAAAAGCGGGAGACAATGCAATAAAGCAAAGTCTCCCGTTTCGCTATTTCACGCGGATTTTCCAGCCGGTGATGATGAGGTTGACGTTCTTGATAAGCGTCGGATTGAGCTTCTGGATCGCTGCCACGCTTGTTCCGTACTTCCGAGCAATAGCAGAAAGCGTGTCGCCGGACTTCACGGTGTACCAGACAGCAGCAGAGGCAGACTTCTTCAATAGCTCATTGACCTTTGCCTGAACCGTTGCGTAGTCATATCCGGCAGCGGTCAGGCGGTTTTTGCGTTCAGCGCCATTTCCCCAGAGCCCATCGATGACTTCCTTGGCAAGCTCGTCCACAGTTTTCTTAGGCGCGGGCTCAGGTGTGGGAGTGCTGTTTCCGGAGCCTTCCGCGTACTTCGGCACACCATAGCCACGGATATACTTGCCGTCAACCTGAAGCGTGCGTCTGCTGACCGCATCACTCTTGTTTCCCTCAATGACCGTGATGGCGCTTCTGGAGACAGCTTCCACGATACCGACATGATCCGGCCAGCCTGTATTGTCGCCGGAACCGGAGTCTTGCCAGTCATAGAAAATGATATCGCCGGGCTTCGGGACATAGGCATCGTTTTCATTCCATGCGCCGAGCTTCTGGAAAAGCTCAATCATCTGGCCGCAGCCGCACTCGGTAGGAATGAGCTTTGTCAGGCCGCATTTGATGGAGACTGCCGAGACAAAGGTCGCGCACCATGCGTCCGTGTATTTTACCTTATATCCTCTGGCGAGAGGCTTGTGGCTGTTGTAGACATCGATGATCTCTTTGTGGCTGCCGTCCGCCTCGTTCTTTCCAAGCCATGCTCTGGCCTGAGCGATGACCTGATCCCTTTCGGAGCTTACGACAGGAGCAGGCTTGTTTTCCTTCGCATAGCCGTTAAAGCCGCCGGTCTTGATGATTGACGGATAATCGATATAGCCGTAGTCCAGATCCACGTTCCCGGAGATACCATCAACCTTGCCCTTGGAAGAATACTGCCAGATGCCGTACTCGCCTTTGTAGGAGCACTTGCTGGCATACTGCGCTACCCAGTGGGCATAATCTGTGAGCTTGCTATCGTCCATCCTCTCCTTGAAGCCGGAAACCGCAGAGCCGTAGATGCCGACGAAGTATCCGGCAGCCTCCATTGTCTCGCAGAAAGCGATGGTGGCCTCTGTGATCCCGGCTTTGGCAGAGGCAGGCTGTGCCTCGTTATCCATGTAGACTGGGTATTCCAGCTGCTTTCCCTTGAGGATCTGAATGAAGCGTTCGGCATCCGCTTTTCCTGCAGCAGCCGTCACGCAGTCCTTGCCGACAAAATAATAAGCGCCGATAGGGATACCAGCAGCCTTGGCTCCCTTGTAATTTGCCTCCCACTTGCTATCAGTATAGGTTCCTGCATCCGAGCCGCCAGCCTTGATGATGGCAAATTCGATGCCAGCGGCTTTGACCTTGTTCCAGTCTATCGTTCCCTGCCAGTGGGATACGTCAATTCCTTTAGTCATGTCACTTGTCCTCCTTCATATCTGTGCTCTCGCGGTCGTGGAGCTGCTCCAAGACCTCCTTCAGCTTGTCCGGAACCGGCAAACCGAGATGGACGCTGTTTTCCACAAGGGAGAGTCCTTCATTCGAAATGTAGAAAAAGATGATCGCTGTCCGAAGCACTCCGGCATGGTTGAGCACATAGATGTCGAGAGCGTTGGCGATGCCGACCATAATGAAGATCAGCACCTTGCGGCAGATTCCCTTGAAGCCGACCGCCGAAGATAGCTTCTTGTCAGCCACAGCGCACATGAAGCCGGTGATGTAGTCCGTCACGGCAAAGAGGATGAGCGCGATGAGCAGGCCGTCGCAGCCGCCAAGGAACCAGCCGAGCCAGCCTCCGATAGCAGCAAAAGCAAATTGAATGGTGTTCCAGAATTCTTTCATGTCGTGATTCCTCCTTTGAATTTGTGCATGAAAAAAGCAGCTGCCGCTGTGGCGCTGCCTCCATAGAAAAACGGGTTATAGGTTGTAGTATTCTCTTGGCTTTCCTCCGCTTCCTGTGCGGGTCGCATAGGAGTAGAGGTTATTAAAGATCACATCCGTATCGTCGTATCGGTCGACCAGCTTATAGCAAGAAACATACGGGTCGAAATAACCGAGGTCTTCCGGTTCGATATAAGCGGACTGTTGTTTTCCCTTGGCAAGAAGCGCCGTGCAGCTTGCGCAGATACTTTCGGATTCCTTGCTGTAGGCCTCCGGGTTATCCGGATGCAAAAACCAGTGCGCGTCATGCCATTTGCAGTCATGGAAGCAGGCGCTGTTTGCAATCATGGTGTATTGATGGCCTGCCGGAAGCTGAGAAAGAGCGTCCAAGTGTCTCGCAAACCAGTGGAAAAGTACGATGCGGTCATACATCGAAAAGTCGCCGGTCTGGAGTTCTTCAAGCGTCAGCGCCCGCGTGATGGAAAGAGTCAGTCGCACCTCCGGGTATTCCTGCTTGATCCTTGCGGCCAGCTTGTCATCGTTTAGGATGAACTGATGGATGCCAAGGGAGCGGTATTTCCGGATCATGGTGATGTTCGCCTTCTTCTGGGCGAGGATACAGACCGGAATACCAAGAGCCAGCAGGGCTTTGATGCGCGAGACATATTCTTCATAGGACTTCGGGTAGTTGTCCCGGTAGGTGATATCAAAGCGGGTGTTTTCACAGTCATCCTTCCAAGCTGCAGCATAGATGCAGTCGATATAAGGAATCAGGGCAGGCCGCTGCAGGAGCTTTTCAGGGTATTCCGGGTCAAGGTTATATGGTACTTCAAACTGTTTCATGCTTCCTCCGTTTCCGTCAGCGTATAGGTAATCTTCATCGTTTTATCCGCTGTCTTGATAACCGGCGATGACAGGTTGTTGATGGTGGCGAGGTATGGCGTGTACAAATAAAGCTCCTTGCGGAAGTGGTATCCGTAGTAGCTGTAGAAGTATTCCTGATAGGCGTAGGTCTTGTACCGGGAGATCATGCGCTGTCCCCATACCTCACCGTCCGTATTGGTGGCTTTGTTTCGGACATAGAGCTTCGGCTCTCCGTTGTGGAAATACCAGCCGTTTATGACCACATCGTCATCCACGCAGAAGGTAAACTGCTGGGCGTTGTTATAGGCGACATTCGGCACGACCTCGACATTGGCCACGTTCGTGGTATCGAGGCGGTAGACCGTATTCCCGATAGCAAACATCAGCCACTTGCCGCTCATTCCGATGTTGTAAACATCCGTGGTATTAGAAGGAAGCACAATCTTCTGCGTCGTACACCTGCCGTCGCTGATCTTATCCATGAACCATTCAAAGCCGGTGCGGTCATAACGCTCCGAGCCATAACTCATCCCTACATAGGTACGGATTTCTTTCCGGGCAATACCGTACCAGTTGCCATCAGCCGCATGGAAAAGATAATCCATCCGGGTTTCGTCGTTCCAGTAAGGCTCGTCCGTGTCGTCCTTGCTGCCGCCGACGAAATGCACCCAGTAAGGATAGTGGTTTAATTCGACGGTGGTTTCCTCGGTGGCCTCAAACGCCATCTGAGTGAAAGTCCGGATCATAAGCCGGGCGTGGATATAATCCTCCGGGACTTTCCGAAGCGTCACGGACGTCTGGTTATGAACAGCTACAAGCTCCAGCCGGTAGCCTTCGCCGATGAAGGTTCTGTGGTTATGGCGGTAGTTGTTGTTATTGATGTCGCCATCGTTTATATTGTTGGACCTAAGCAGCACGAAGTAGTTGTTGGTGTACTTGCAGCCGCGCCCGGCGAGGATATTCGTGAGCGCGATGCAGGAGATGGTGCCGTTGGCCTGCGAGGTGGCAAAGTCCCAGACATACTTGAAGCCGCCGTCGACCGCCTTGCTCTCAGTCAGGTTCCGACTGCCACGCTGCACGTCCTCCGTGGTATTCACATCGTTGGAGGCATAACCGACCAGCGGGTTATCGAGCGGAGCATAAATCAGAGTCGGGTCTTCCTCGATCTCATTCTGATAGAGCAGGACGCCGCCCGTGAGCCTTGAATAGATCGGAAGGAGCCAAGCCTCTCCGCTTTGGCTGTCGAAGCTGGGACTGTCGTACATCAAGCCCTGCAGGTTTGTATTCAGGACATCGAAAACGGCCTCCGTTACAAGGTTCTCGTCCTCATATATTTCTTTCTCACCGGTATGGATGTTGGTGAGCTCTATTACGCTTTTTCCTTTGAGCATACTCATTCCTCCGTGTTCAGATAGTCTGTGGTGATGGATCGCACGAATCCATACTCGCCGCTGATGATAATGCGGTACATCAGCTGACCGGTGATGGCCTTCTGCGACCATGCGTCCGTACTGATTGCTTCAATCGCCGCCTTTGTCATGCCGGACTGTTCTTCGGAAAGAGCCGCCCATGTGTTATTGGCATACGTCCACCATGTTTCTCCGGCATCAAAGGAGACAGCAAAGAGCGCTGCATCGTCCGCATCGACGGTGACCTTTTCAATGCCGATGATCGAGGCGTCGGACATATCGATGTTTTCCGAGTAGATCGTCTGCGGTTTCGGGATGCCGGAAAAGGTCGCTCGAAACGGAGGGAACCGGTTCTGGGAATCGTGCCAGTACAGGATCGTCGGGTCGGTCAGTGTCAGAAGCAAAGCACCGTCCGGGATATCCTGTACGCCGTAGGTCTCAAAAACCTCTGCGGAAAGCTCGGTCTCTGCGAGCCTTAAGAGGGCTCCGTCCTCAACGGTATATAGGCCGCCGTTGGCATCCGTGATAAGGTACCGGCGGTTGTACGGGTCAAGCAGCACCGGAAGCGTATCCGAACGAAGGAAAGCCGTCCCGGTATCGTCCTGATGCAGGAAAGCGATGGTCGTTCCGGCTGCCGGTGTGAAGGCGATATTCCCGGAGCCGGTCACAAGGACACATTCTCCGAAATAGGAGGTGTTCGTCGGTACGGACTCAAAATTCAGGACGATGTCGCCGGTATCGAGGAGCAGCAGATCCCAGACGAGCTTTACATTATCGGTCTTCAAGTTGTACTGTGAATAGCCCTCCCAGCGGATACGCAGGAACCGGTAATAGCCATAGATCGTGCCTTCCTCTCGGCGAACAGTCCAGCTCATGGCGTCGCGCCGGTGAACTTTTACCTGCTCCGCATTAGTGCCGATGCCCATCCATGAGTTTCCGCTCACATAGATGTTTTCTGCGGCCACGGAGTTATATAAAAACCAGCTGACGCCGGGAGCCGTATCCGTCCCGCTGTCATTACCGACATTGTTTCGGATGAAGGTCATGTTATCAGTGCCTGAAAGCACTTCTTGGATAGAGAAATAATCAGCCATTTTGCACCTCCAGTTCTGATATTGATTCGTAGTTCGTAAGGCCAAGGTTATATGCCGCAAGGCTTCCACGGTCGATCTCTTGAAGCTCGCCCTCGATGGTCTCGTTGTATTCTGTCTTTGGCTTTACGCAGTCGTCATCAAGTTCTGTATAAGCGGTCTTTATGAGCTTCTTTGCCGGAAGATTGAAACCCCCGATAAAGGGCTCTGTCTCAAACGGCAGGATCACAAGCCCGGTCAGCGATACGAAGTCCGAGGTGGAGATCGTAAGTGAATCCATCCGGCCACGGTCGAGACTTCGCTCGGTGCCGCCGGAAATCTCAAAGGACTGGCGGAGCCGGAAATCTGTATCGTCCATGACATAGACCCGGCTGTAGGTCATTTTCCGCTTGTCGCTCACATCCACCACATCGTGGACGACCGGAGCAAAGATGCGAAGGTTATCCGTAAGCGTATAAAGCGGCATGCCGGAAAGCAGCACCTTTGAAATGGCATCGGAGCTTCCTGCTGGTGTTGGCGTAATAAGCCTCGTTTCCACGGAGCCTTCCAAGGCCAGATGCTGCATACCGGATAGCAGGATCATGGTCATATCGTCGCTTGCCGTAATGCGTCCGTCCCATCTGTCCTGTGCGCCTAAGCCCTGACCGGAGATGACTGCGAGGATGTTCTGTGCGGCAATTGTGGCAGCGCCGGAGCTGACAGATATCCAGACCTCGAAGGTGTGCAGCATCTTTTCTGCCATACCAAGGAGCGGATAGAACAGATTCAGGACGTGCATTCCAGAGTGCCATGTCTCCTGCGGATGGAACTCTGCCACCTCCGTGCCGTCTTTGACATAGGTGACCGTGATATGCGCCTGACCGTCCTCGTCCCATTCGACCGGAACCGTGACGGTGGTGGCAAGTTCCCGGTCAGTGGTGACGGTCTCGTTTGTCTCCTCGTTGGTGGATTCCTCCGGAAGAATGGTCGTCCCGGAGCCTTCTGCGGTAACGGAGCGATCCACAGGATTTGCCGTGACATTTAAGAGGATCGCAGCCTTGAACTCACAGTCCGTTTCCTCCTGCGTGGCAAATTCGATGTTTACAATCTGCACCCGTTCTTCGCCAAGGGTATAGGGCATCGAATTAATGTAGGAGTAGGTCGCCATCTTTGTGGCTTCCACGGAGTTCATCAGGCCGCTGATGTCCTTGTCATTTTTGCTTTTTGCTTCAGCAAGGCGAGGGTTTTTGCCGACACACTTAAGTGAGCACTTCCCGTTGATCTTTATGGTGATGGAGGTGATGGCCGCCATCTGGGAAGCGTCTGCCTGCCCGCCGGTGAAAACGAGCACATCACCGGGATCAAGCGCAGGGTCTCCGATGGTCTCGGAATCAAACGGCACATAGTTTATGACCGCGATGGTATTAAGGAGCGTGGTCAGAATCCGTCGCCTCGTCTCCTCCAGACCGAACTGCAGCAGGTAGTTGACCTCCAGATTCATGGTCAGGCCGTCGTCCGGGTCAAGGGAGTAGTATTCTGCCGTTTCTGTTCGCTTGTTGGTGGAATTGATCGCCGTGTACCGGGTCACAAAATCCGAGAAGCTGGAGGAATACCGATGAGTGTTGTTTATCGTGACCGCAGGCTCCGCCGCGTACTGCACAAGCACCAGCTTTCCTTCCCGGTTGATCTGGGCAAAGCAGCCGAGCGCCTGCGAGAGGTAATGCAAAAAATCACGCCAAGTCTCGATGTCGTTTTCCGGGTAGACGCCAAGGAGCTCCGTACCGTTTGGCAGGGCTTCGATTTCCTCCTGTGTCTGGGCAAGCTCCACGCCACAAGTTGTACTCATGACGGAGAGAAAGTCATAAGGATAGCCGCTGGACTGCGCCTCGTTATATTCCTTATCGAAGTTCAGCATGGCATCGTAGGCTTTAAGCTCCAGCGTCTTTACCTGCCGGTTTGCCTCGGCCACATAGAAGATGCCCATCGGGACATCTTCGACCGCGCCGCCCGGAAGGTTCAAGTGGAAATATAGCCTGATCTCTGCATTCTCCAAGGAGTAGCGGTCAACATTTGAAAAAAGAGAAATGCCCAGCTCTGCCGCATAGACAGAGCCGAGCTCGATTTCAGAGGAACCGGAGCACTGCCGGGAAACATACCCGGAGCCCTTTACGATGTCCTCGTTTGTGAAAGGATATTCTCGTCCGGCGGTTGTGGTGATCTTCCCAGACCATGTGAAGGAGCGAGTGTTTTCCTGTATCGCAGTTTTATATGCGTCTGATACGCTGTACATGAGCATCGCTCCTTCCCGTTTAATATTCCTTCAGCGTGAAGCTGACCTTCCATAAGCCTTTCTTGCTGGTGTCGTGGGCAAGGGAAACCTTGAAGCCGTCCATGTACATCTCACGGTTTTCCCTGACCATCGTCTCGGTATTGAAAAAGTCCACAGAGAGCCGAGGGAGGCTTCGCATCGCTGACAGGGTTTTAAGCCATGCGGGAGAAACCTGAAAGGCTACGGATATTTCTGCCACGCCGGAGCGGACAATATCTCTCTGTGTGGTACCTGCCTCAGTCTCACCGGAGGAGTCAGCCTCCACGTCAGAAAGAGACAGGTCATAAGATGTCGGAAGCGGCATTTCCGTGCCGTCAATCCGCAGGTAATTTGTAAATGCCATCATCTGCCTCCTGACCGGAGCGCCATCCGCTGCTGGGCTGTGACGATGGTCTCGTCAAGCAGCGTGCCTCCAAGATAAACCGGGATGGTGATATCGCCTCCGCCGCCGACACCTGCAAGAGCAGTAACGATAGCCGAGGTCTGTCCGGCCACTGCATCCTGAATCATGCCGCGCAGGGAGTCAACACCGACAATAGCCTCCGCACCGGCTTCTCCTGCGCCAAGGAGCGTATTCCCGCTCATGCCGAAGATGGTCGGTGAATCGAGGATCATGCCGTTTCCCATCGCCTTCTTGTACCATTCCACAGAAAAATGCGGGATAGACGGCGGGTTTAGAGAGAAGCTCCCGGAGATGGAGAAGTGCGGCAGTTTGATCTTTGGCAGCTCCCAGTGGAAGTTGAATACGTTCTTCAGCTTGTTCACGATGCCGGAAATAAAGTTCCAGATCCCGTTGAACACATTAGAGACGGTATTCTTGATGCCGTTTAGGACATTCGATATCGTATTTTTTATGGCGTTGAAGGCTGTGGTGATGCCGTTTTTCACGGTATTTACCACAGTCATGATGGTGGTCTTTATCCCGTTCCAGACCGTAGATACCACAGTTTTTATGGCATTCATCACAGTAGTGACCGCTGTCTTTATGGCATTCCAAGCCGTGGTGATGAAGGTCTGGATTGCCGTGACGACTGTTGTGACCACGGTTTTTATTGCGTTCCATACCGTCGTGACCACTGCCTTTATCACATTCAGGACGGTCTCGATGATCGTCTTGTAGATATTGAAGTAGGTGGTGACGATAGTTTTTATCACATTGAACACGGTCTCAAAAACAGTCTTTATGGCGTTCCAGATCGTTTCAAAGAAAGTCTTTATGGCATTAAAAACCGTCTGCACCGTGGTCGTGATCGCCATCCATGCATTTGTGAGGAAGGTGCTGATGCCGTTCACCGCAGCTTCGAAGATTCCCTTGATGGTCTCCCAGACAGTGGAGAAGAAGCTCTTGATCGCCTCCCATGCCGTAACGACTGCCTGCTTGATGTTTTCCCACAGGTCGATCCAGAACTGCCTAAAGCCCTCGTTCGTGTTCCAAAGATAGATGAAGGCAGCCACCAGCGCCGCAATCGCAGCGATGATTAGGACGATAGGATTGGCCAGCATGGTCGCGTTCAGGGCTGCCATCGCGCCTTTTACCACACCGATTGCAGCAGAAACCTGCGGTATGATCGTCATAATCGTGCCGACCGCCGAGATGATCTTTCCGACCACCACCAGAATCGGGCCGATAGCCGCAGCCACAAGGGCGATCTTTACAATCGTCTGCTGAACCGGAGCCGGAATCTTGCTCCACATTTCAGCAAATGCCTTCAGGGCTGCGGAGATGTCCTTTAAGACCGGAGCCAGAACGGTAGCGAGGGTGTTTCCGATTTCCGCGCCGGTTTCCTTCAGGGAGTTCATCGTCATCTTGAACTGGTCAATCGGGTCGAGGGTCTCGTTGAAGGTGTTCTCGACACTTCCCTCAAAGTCACCGAGGGAACCGGCAAGGTCATCAAGACTCAGTTTCCCGGTCTGGACGGCATTGTAAATCGACGCACCTGCCTTGCTTCCGAAAAGGTCATAGGCCGCCTGCAGCTTTTCCGTTTCAGAGCCGTTGCCTTTCATGGTCTGGGAGAAATCAGCAAGCGCCTGATCCAGCGTTTTGCCGTCCTTCGTCGCATTCTTCATGGCGGTCTTAAGACCCATCATGGCAGATGAGGTATCAAGACCGGACATTTCCACCATGCCCATGAAACCGGCAGCCTGCTGGGCGGTCAGTCCCATTTCCTTTAGCTGGATGGCATTGGAGGAAAGAGCGCCCGCGAGGGTATCCATATCAATGCCGGTCGCCTGACCGGTGGCGTTTAATGCATCAAGAAGGGAGTCTGCTTCAGATGCGTCCATACCGAAGGCGTTCATAACCGAGGACACGTTGTCGATAGATGTCGAAACATCGGTGTCGTTGAGCTGGGCAAACTTTATGAATTTTGCAGAGAGATCATCAAGCGCCTGCCCGGTTAAGCCGAAGCGGGTGTTGACCTCGCCGACAGCGGCACCGGCAGTTTCGAAGTCCGTCGGTATCTCTGTGGCGAGGTCTTTGACGATCTGGTTCATGTCTTCCAGAGCTTTTCCCGTAGCGCCGGTTTTCTGCGCCACGATATCAAGCCCTGCATCCACTTCATTAAAGGCAGCAAGGGAAGCTGCGCCGATGGCCATAATAGGAGCCGTGACATGCGTGGTCAGTCCTGTGCCCACGCTGGATATCTTGCCGCCGACTTCCTGCAGCTTGCTTCCGGTCTGCTTTAGGGTAGCTGAGATATGGGAGTCTGTTTCTCTGCACTGCTGTTCGAGGTTTTTGAGCTCGTTTTCTGTCTCTATGATCTCACGCTGCCATGCATCATATTGCTGCTGGGTGACGGTACCGTTTTTGAGTCCAGCATCCATCTGGTCTTGCACGGACTTCAGCTGTGTGAGCTTATCTTTCGTTTCGGAGACAGCCTGTTTAAGGAGCTTCTGTTTCTGCTCAAGCAGCGTGGTATTCGTCGGGTCGAGCTTCAAGAGCTTATTGACGTCTTTAAGCTGACTCTGCGTGTTTTTGATTTCCTTGTTTACGCCGGAGAGCGCTTTGGAAAGGCCGGTCGTATCGCCGCCGATTTCCACGGTTATGCCTTTTATCCTGTCAGCCATGCGATGACCTCCTTCCTGTTAAAATCGATCCATCTGTGCCTGCGTAGCGACCTCGGCGAACGGATAATCGTCCATGTCCATTTCTGAATACATGTCGTTGACAGTCCCGATGGTGAGCAAATCGAGCTCCGAGATTTGAAGCCCGATCTGCACACACCGGAGTAAAAAGAGCGGGGTTGTCATTTCCCGCTCAGTGTTGCGATGTTTTTTTTAGAGGTAACCTGCTGTTCCACGTTCAGTCCCCACAGCTGAATGATCTGCGGGAGAATCTCGTAAATCGAGAAGGTATTAAACTGGTCGAGCCAGTCCTCCGGAGTATCCGGGACGTCCGGGTTCTGATGCTTTGCCATGAGCCACGCGATGTTCTCGAAAAGCTCAAGGGAGAAGGTGTCCAGATTGGAGTTTTCCGGATCGTTCTCATCAATACCTTTCTGGAGCTCATTCAAGTCCTTGTAGATATCCCGGTGAAACTTGTTTCTGTAAAGACGAGGGATGGCGGCAGAGGCACGGAAGGTGACCTCCTTGCCGTCAATCTCGACAGATTTCGTTACTGCCATAGTGCGCCTCCTTACTCAGTCACATCTTCCGCAGGCGTCTCAGGGACATTCACAGCGGCCTGCGGCTGATAGACTGCGTTGTACCAGTTGTTGTAGGTCTCCTCACTGGTGTTGGTGCCGGTCTTGACCTTCACGAGACCGGAAGGCAGAGGCGTTGCCGTAATGGAGAGCGTTTCCGTCTGCACCTCGGTGGAGTCCTCCTTTGTGCTGCCGGAGACAGAGGGACGGGTCGCGCTGCAGTAGTACATGCAGTGACGGATCTTCCTCTGGTCGCCGGAGAACTCAAAGAGCAGCGCAAAATGCTCAGGCTCCACGTCCTTGTTCTCAGCGATGACGCCGTTGGCATCCTCAACCTCGTGCATGACATCCGTAAGAAAGCTCTCCGGAATCAGCGCCAGCTCGAAGTCGCCGGAATAGCCGTTGTTGTTAGAGACCATGTAATATACGGAGTCGTCCGCATAGAACGGGTCGTTTTCACCCTCTGCATCAAGCGAAAGGGATACTGCGCCGGGCATCGCAACAGGTGTACCGAAGGTGACGGTGCCGTCCTCGGCCAGCGTTGCGATAGCGTAGTGGCAGTTTTTCAGGCCAAACTTGACCTTGTTTTTCTTATTAGCCATAGTGGTTTATCCTCCTATCATCTGTGTTTGATAAAGAACCTCGTACATCTTTTCCGATTCGATCCAGACCTCCGACTTCTCATAGGGAAGCTCATGGGAGAGGAGGATGTCCTCGATGGTGGTTTCTATCTCCGGGTCTTTCTTGTCCGTGTATAGCTCGATGTTCAGCTGGTCAATTTTCTGGTAGACCGTGTCATCAGCGAATACGTTATCCGTTCCCGGAAACAGAAAAACGAGGAAGGGCGGGTCTGGCGACTCACCTTCGGCAAAATGGTCGTAGGCAAGCGGGAGCCCGGCTTCCTCCAGCATTTCGATTACATTGTCGTATGTCATATCAGCCGCCTTTCAGTTTCTGCTCGATGGTCTGCACCAGCTTTTCATTTCCGCGCTGCTCGGCAGAGGCGATATGAGGCTTTGCCGCAACACGGCCTCCTCCGCGTTTGGCGTGGCCATGCTCCAAGAGGTGTGCGATCTGGTAGCGGTTCCTCGAATGCACCACAAGCTCGATGCTCTCGGAATCCTCCCGGACGTTTTTGACCGACCAGCTTTTCTTGTACTTGCCGGTATCCACGGGAGCGCCTGCTTGTATGTCCTTGCGGACGGAGGCTGCCGTTTCCTTGACAGCAGCCTTCAGTTCATCAGCGGCAAGGTCGGCATACTTTTCAAGCTCATCCATGATCGCGTTGTCCATTTCATCGATTGATACGGTTCTGCTCATTTCGGTTTCTCCAGCTTGCAGTTGAATTTGATGCTGTTTCGCTTGTAGCCCATCGGATTGACATAGGTGATGTTGTAGGTCTTGCCCTCAGCTATGATCCGGTACTTCGTGGATTCCACGACAGACAGCTCGGAGCAGTAGCGGCAGGTAAAGTCAAGCGACTCCTCCGGGTTTATCACGACGCCGGTGGACTCGGAACCGGTGCTTGTGCCTACGGTCGCCCAGCAGGAGAAGTAATCCGTCCAGCCGTTTTTGTGGTTCCCATACTTGTCAACCGTGACCGCATTCTTCTGAAAGGTGACGCGCACCCGCATTGATGCAATGTTCATCAGAAGCCCTCCTTCCGGGTGCCAAAGAGAAGAGACCGAAGCGTCATATTGAGCGCATGGTGATCTGCCTCCTCCCGGTGCTCGTACAGGTAGCCTACGGTATAGAGCACGGCCACACGGATGCGGATCAGGGCTTTTTCTTCATTTGCCATAAACTCCTCGTCAGACTGCCTCGTGATGTCCTGCACCTGCTTTGTTGCGGCAGAGATCAGGCTTTCAATCAGGCTGTCTTCGTCATCAGATGAGACGCGGAGATAGGTCTTTGCTTCTTCCAGTGTTACTTCCATGTCCGCCTCCTTTAAATGAAACCGCCCGCAGAGAGGGTGATCCCTGCGGACGGCTGGTTACAGTAGTTTCTTATCCTCTCGAAGAAGAGGCTGCCTTGACGGACAGACCCTTTACAGCCTCCGGAAGGATGAGCTTGCCGTCTACGCGCTCGGAAGCAAGGAAGCCAATCTGGCCGTTTGCCGCATAGAGCTCGGAGAGGCGCTTGAAGGAGCGTCCCTGACGGTCAGCGATCCAGTAGAAGCTGAAGTCGCCAAAGAGGATCGCGGTATTGCCCGCAGCAAGCTCCGGCGCGTAGATGCTGGTCTTGTAAGGACGGTTCAAGATGGTGTCGGGCTGGCCAGCCACAACAGAGGGCTGCCAGATGTAGTTCCCGTTGTTGTCCTTGATCTTCCTGAGCGCCTTGATGGTGGTATCGTTCAAGATCCAGATGGCCTTGTTCCTGTAGACGCTGCGGAGCGAATGGAACACGTCCATGATGTCGTCGAAGGACACCGTGGCATTGTTGATCTCTGTGGTCGCGCCGGTAGTGGCTGCCACCTTGGTGAACACGCCTTCGGGCTTTTTGTTGCCGTCGCCGATCAGGAAAGCCTCCTCCTCGGCAGCACCGATCCTGCGTGCAAACTCGGTGGAGATGTACTTTTCGAGGTCGAAAACGGAGTCGTTCATCAGCTCCTCGGAAACCTTGATCGCCGTGCCCAGCTTGTAAGCGGAAAGGCTGATCTGGTCGAAGGTGTCGTCGGATTCAGGGTACAGGCCGTTCTCATCCATCCAAGCAGCAGTGCCGTGAGAGGCGACGACCGGAATGGTGTGGGTGCCGGACTGGGTCTGAATGACCGTAGCGAGGGAACGGAAGAAGTTCTCCTCCTGAAGCGCGTCGATCAGCTGCTTTTCGTACTCGTCCGGGACGAGATATCCGCCGTTGGCATCGGTGCCGACCTCCAGCACGTTCTGAACATCGTAGTAGTTGCGCTTGCGGATGTTGTTCCAGAAGGCGGAGCGGTATGCCTTGGAAGCGATGCCGGGCTTATCCTCCGGCTCATCCTTGGCACCGGGCTTTCCGGTAAGAGGAGCAGAGGTCGGTGCGCTCATCATCTTGTCGATCTGCTCCTGACGCTGCAGGCGCTCGATGTCGTGGGTGAGGTCGGTGACTTCCTTCTCCATCTTGTCGTAGGTTGCGGCATCTTCCGCAGAAACCATGCCGCCGTTCTGAGAGTGGGTGTTAAGAAAAGCCTTTGCAGCCTCCCATGCCTTCGCTCTCTTTTCCATGAGTTCCATAATCTGAGTCATAATAAAAATCCTCCTTTAATGTGCGAGAAGCGAAAGGCGCTTCTCAAGATCGGTTACTGGTACCATGTGTTTATTTGCTTCCGGCTTTTTCTTAGGGATAAGCCGCGATAGCAGTGAGTCAGTGACGGCCTTGCGGGAGAAAAGCATCTCCGTATCGGCCTCGTCGTTTGAGGCAGGTTCCTCGCCCGCCTTGAACAGAATCTCGTCAGCGAAGCCGAGCTTCACGGCCTCCTTGGCGTTCATCCATGTCTCTGCATCCATCAGCTGTGAAATCTTGTGGCGGGAAAGCCCGGACTTGATTTCGTAGGCGTTCATGATGGATTCCTTGACTTCATTCAGCATGTCGATGGCCTTCTGCATCTCCTCGGTATCACCGATGGCGATGGTCGCAGGATTGTGGATCATCATCATGGCCACAGGGCTCATGCAGACCTTGGTACCGGCCATAGCGATGACGGATGCCGCCGAAGCAGCAAGGGCGTCAATCTTGACCGTTACGTCATGCGGGTAATCCATCAGCATGTTGTAAATCTGTGCAGCAGCAAAAACATCACCGCCCGGACTGTTGATCCAGAGGGTGATGTTTCCGTCTCCGCTGCTTAATTCATCTTTGAATAACTGTGGTGTGACCTCGTCGCCGAACCATGTCTCATCGGAGATTTCCCCGTCGAGGTAGAGCGTTCGGTCTGAGCCAAAGCTGTCCGGTTCCTCGTTTCGCACCCAGTTCCAAAACTTTCTGGTCATAGTGCCTCCTTCTTTCGTTGCCGGGTGCGCTCACTTTGCTGTGGCTGTTCCGGCTCTTGTTTTGATTCTTCTGTTTCATCTGGCTCCTCCTGTGCCTGAGACGAAGCTGCAAAAATGCCTGCGTCCTTGAGCTTGGTCATATTGCCGTTTATGAGATACAGGTCGCCGCCTTCCTCCTCCGGGATGCGGTCGAGGTTTTCCAGTTCCCTGATATCGTTGGCGCTCATCCAGCCGTTCTGGCGTCCGGTCGCATAGCCGTTCATGCGGCTCTGGTAATCTCCGCGAAGCAGGCCGTCCACATTGAACTTGAAGAAGTATTCCTTCTTCTCGTCCATAGACAAAAGCGCCCGCTGCATGGACTGTTCCCAGCGGCAGACCCACGGGTCGAGCGTGTATTTCACGAACTCCAGCGACTGCTGCTCGATGTTGGAAAAGCTCGATTTCTCAAGGTCGCCGATCATATGAGGCGGGATGCGGAAGATACGAGCGATCTCATTGATCTGGAACTTCCGCGTCTCCAAGAACTGCGCCTGCTCCGGTGAAATGGAGATGGGCGTGTATTTCATGCCCTCCTCAAGAACCGCCACCTTGTTTGCATTGGCGCTGCCGCCGAAGGCTGAGTTCCAGCTTTCCCTGACACGCTCCGGGTCTTTTATCACACCGGGATGCTCCAAGATGCCGCCGGGCGTCGCGCCGTTAGCGAAGAACTTAGCTCCGTATTCCTCACAGGCAATCGCCATGCCGATAGCGTTCTTTGCCATCGCAATCGGGCTGTAGCCCATCAGGCCGTCAAAGCCAAGGCCGGGAATATGGAGCACATCGCTTGGAGAGAGCCTGACGCGGCTGCCATCCATCGTGTGCGCCTCATCCTGCGAGGTCTGATATTCGTAGTAGAGGTGACCGTCTGCGTCGCGGTCAACCGTCATGCGGTTTGGCATAAGCGGATAGAGAGCCACGACCTCGCCCTTGCCATTTCGGATGATCTGCGCGTAGGCGTTTCCCCACAGCAAAAGGTGCGTCATCAGCGTTTCCCGAAAGACAAAGGATGTCATTTCCGGGTTTGGCTCATCATGCAATAGGAAGTAGAGCGGATGAGTGGTCGCTTTTTCCTTGCCGCCGCTGCCGTCGTACCGGTACAGGTGAACGGGCAGGCCAGCAATCGCCTCGGATAGAATCCGAACGCAGGAGTAGACCGCCGTCATCTGCATGGCGGAGCGTTCCGTTACAGCTTTGCCGGAGGTCGTGCCGCCGAAGAAGAAGCGGTAGGAGCTTCCGCTGGTCGCGTCCTTGGGCTTATCCCGGCTCCGAAATAATCCTGAAAATATACTCATAGCCATCCCTCCAATCCGTTAAGGGCTTCCCGGATCACCAGAAAGCCAATCAGTGAAAGTATCAACATTGTTTTTGTCCCTATATGAAAAGGATGCCTCTGCCGTCATACACAGAAGCACCGTTGTCGTTGCCGCAGCGGATCGCCCGGTCAAGTGCCATGATGGTTGCGATGGCACCGTCGATCTTCTCCGTGGACTTTTCCTTGTCGGCCTTGATGTTTCCGGTAGGATCGGTGCGGATGAAGATGTTATCCATGTTCCAGCGGAGCACCGGGTGGCCGCCGTGGGCGAGTTTCTTTTCCAGCGTCAGCTTCATCAGCTCTTTCGTGGGCGGGCTCATATCCTTGAAGCCCTGACCGAAGGGAACGACGGTGAAGCCCATGTTCTCAAGGTTTTGCACCATCTGGACGGCTCCCCAGCGGTCGAAGGCGATCTCACGGATGTTGAACCGCTCGCCCAGCCGCTCGATGAATTTCTCGATGTAGCCGTAGTGGATGACATTGCCCTCCGTGGTTTCGAGGTATCCTTCCTTTTCCCAAGTGTCGTAAGGTACATGGTCACGCCGGACACGCTGATCCAGCGTATCCTCCGGCACCCAGAAGTACGGAAGAATCACATACTTGTCATCCTCGTCCCTTGGAGGGAAGACCAGCACAAAGGAAGTGATATCCGTGGTGGAGGACAGGTCAAGGCCGCCATAGCAGACACGGCCTTCGAGGTCGTCCTCATTAACTGGAAAGGCACAGGCGTCCCATTTATCCATTGGCATCCAGCGGACAGCCTGCTTTACCCATTGATTAAGGCGCAGCTGCCTGAAGGAATTCTCTTCACCGGGGTTTTGCTTTGCCGATTCGCAGG